>MDTG01212916.1_pt1 | contig 21553 bp, 21 predicted proteins | sample 811421 | NCBI WGS metagenome assembly MDTG01 (sample SAMN05326645, study PRJNA326480) | marine metagenome | isolation source: seawater | place: Pacific Ocean: South East | collected 2011 | reverse complement strand
GCGTCACCGGCCCGCTGCTGACGTTCGGCATCTTCGACGCCCCCGCCGATCCCGCGCCGCTGCTCGAGGCGGCAGAGGTCGCCTCGGCCGAGGTGCGGGTGACCGAGGCCCGCCCGCTCTGGGACCGCGCCGCCTATGCCCGGCGTTTCGACGAGATCAAGCGCATGATCGCGCGGGGGGATCTCTACCAGGTGAACCTGACGATGCCGGTCGAGGTCGGCTTCGACGGCAGCCCGCTCGGCCTCTGGGGCGCGATGCGGGGCTTCCAGCCGGTGCGCCACGGCGCCTATCTCGAGATGGGCGGCGTGCAGTTGCTGTCGCGCTCGCCCGAACTGTTCTGCCGGCTCGCCGCCGACGGCCGCATCGAGGTCGCGCCGATGAAGGGCACCGCGCCACGCGGCGCCACCACGCGCGCCGATACCGAGTTGCGCGAGGCGCTGGCGGGCGACGTGAAGAACCGTGCCGAGAACATCATGATCGTCGACCTGATGCGCAACGACCTGTCGCGCATCGCACGGGTGGGCTCGGTCAGGGTGCCGCGCCTGCTCGAGGTCGAGACCTACGAGACCGTGCACCAGATGGTGTCACGGGTAGAAGCGCAGCTCGAGGCACCGGCGGCGCTGCCGGCGTTGATGGAGGCGCTGTTTCCCTGCGGCTCGATCACCGGCGCCCCGAAGATCGCCGCGATGCAGGCGATCCACCGGCTCGAAGGCTGGGAGCGCGGCGCCTACTGTGGCGCCATCGGCTGGGCAGCGCCCGACGGGCGGGCAGATTTCAACGTCGCCATCCGCACCTTGACGATTTCGGGGCACGGACGGGCCCGGATGGGGGTCGGCGGCGGGATCGTGCATGACAGCGCCTGCGAGTCGGAGTACGAAGAGGCCCTATGGAAAGCGCGCTTCGTGACAGGACTGATCCCGCGCTCCGCGTGATCGAAACCATGCTCTGGCTGCCGGGGACGGGCATCGTCCGCGAGCGGATGCATCTTGCGCGCTGCGCCCGGACCTGTGCGGCGCTCGGGTTCCGGCACGATCCGCAGGCCATCGGTTTGCGGCTCTGGGCGGTCCAGTCCGACACGCCGCTGCGTCTGCGCATGACCGTCGGCCGCGAGGGCGACGTGGCGCTCGAACAGCAGCCGTTCGATCTCGGCTCGGCGCCCGAGCTCGCGCGGGTGGCAGTGGCCGCGGCGCGGCTCGATCCCGCCGACCCCTTCCTGCGTCACAAGACGACCCACCGACCGCTCTACGACGCGGCGCTGCGCGAGAAGCCGGCGGGCCTGTTCGAGGTGCTGTTCTTCAACACGCGGGGCGAGCTCTGCGAGGGCGCCTTTACCAACGTCTTCCTGCGCCGTGAGGGGCGGATGCTCACGCCGCCCGTGTCCTCGGGTCTGCTGCCGGGGGTGCTGCGCGAGGCGCTGCTGCTGACCGGCGAGGCCGAGGAGGCGGTGCTTACTCAGGATGATCTCGAGCAGGCCGAGGCGCTCTGGGTGGGCAATTCGCTGCGCGGGCTGATCCCGGCGGCGCTGGCCTGAGCCGCGCTGCACGCGGGGCGTGGCCCGTATGAAAAAAGGCCCCGCGCGATGCACGGGGCCTTCTGTTGTCTACCTGCCGGAGAGGCGAGTGTTACTCGCGGTTTCCGAAGAGCTGCAGCAGGAACATGAACATGTTGATGAAGTCGAGGTAGAGCTGCAGCGCGCCCATGATGGCGGCCTTGCCCAGCCACTCGCTGTCGCCATGCGCCGCGTGCTGGAGGTAGGTGTTCTTGATGTTCTGCGTGTCGTAGGCGGTGAGGCCCGCGAAGATCAGCACACCGAGGATCGAGATCGCGAAGGCAATCGCGGGCGACCCGAGGAAGATGTTGACGATCGACGCCACGAGAATGCCGATGACACCCATGATCAGGAACGCGCCCCAACCCGAGATGTCCTTTTTCGTGGTGTAGCCCCACAGCGACAGGCCCGCGAAGGCGATCGAGGTCACGAGGAACACCTGCGCGATCGAGAAGCCGGTGAAGGCCACGAAGATCCAGCTGAGCGACAGGCCCATCACGGCCGAGAAGGCCCAGAAGAACACCTGTGCGGTGGCGGCCGAGATCTTGTTCAGCGCCGCGCTGAACGCGAACACCATGATCAGCGGAGCGAACATGACGATCCAGCCCAGGATGTTGGGCTGAAGCGTTGCGGGATCGCGGAACACGCTCAGCAGCTGGGGGGACGTACCTACGGCCCATGCCACTGCGAAGGTGATCAGCATCCCGATGGACATGGTCCCGTAGACCTTGTTCATGTGGGCGCGAAGACCCTCGTCAATCTGGGCCGCGCGCGCTCCGGTGGCGGTCCGGATTGTTCTGTATTCTGCCATCTATTCCTCCAGGCTGGTTCGGATATATTTTCCTTCTCGATATTGGCAGAGCCGGGGGGTATTTCAAGATGCCAGCACCGCGAAACGCGCTGTTTCCGACCGCTTTTGCCGGTCGTTTCAATCACGCCAGTGCGAGGGCGCATCCCAAGGCTTGCGTGCCGCCTCGCGCAGGGCATCGGCGCGGCTGATGCCGATGTCGCGCAGGGCTGCGTCGTCGAGCTCGGCGAGGCGGCGGCGCTGGCGCATCAGTGCCTGAAGGTCGAGCAGCCGGGCCAGCAGCGACCGGCGGCGCGCGGGCCGGCAGGAACGGGCGGCAGCGCGGGGCAGGGAAAAGTCACGGGACATGATCGCATCCTTCACATTTGGTGATGAAAGTTGTCGTTTCAATCTTTGTGTGTGATCGGTATGCTGGCCAGCGACCCATCTGTAAAACGAATATCCCTGAAGCCATCCATCACGAAATCCGATCCATGCGCAATCTCGACATCACCACCCTGCGGTCCTTCGTGGCCGTCGCCGATGCCGGAGGCGTCACCCGTGCCGCCGGCTTCCTGAACCTCACGCAATCGGCCGTCTCGATGCAGCTCAAGCGGCTGGAAGAGATGCTCGACCTCGCGCTGCTCGACCGCTCCGGGCGCGGCGTCAGCCTCACCCCGGCGGGCGAGCAGTTGCTGGCCTACGCGCGGCGGATGGTCGAGCTGAACGACGAGATCTACGCCCGTCTCACCATGCAGGACTGGGAGGGCGAGATCGTGCTCGGCGTGCCGCACGACGTGGTCTACCCGGTCATTCCGCGCGTGATGAAGAAGATGCAGCGCGACTTTCCCCGCGTGCGGCTGCAGCTGTTGAGCTCCTACACCGCCGAGTTGAAGTCTCTTTTCGCGCGTGGTGCGGTCGACGTCATCCTGACCACCGAGGCCGAGCCGGCCGAGGGCGGAGAGTCGCTGCTCGACGTGCCGTTGCGCTGGTATGGCGCGCCCGGCGGCACCGCGTGGAAGTCGCGGCCCCTGCGGATCGCGTTTTCGCGGCGGTGCGGGTTCCGTCCCGTGGCGGTCTCCCTCATGGAGCGGGAAGGCTTCGAGTGGGAACTTGCGGTGGATTCCGAGAGCGACCGCACCATCGAGGTCTCGGTCTCGGCCGACCTTGCGGTCACGCCGGTGCTCGAGGGGCACGCCCCGGCGCATTTCGAGATGGTGCCGCCGGGCGTGCTGCCGGAGCTCGGCATGCAGAAGGTCTGCCTCTACGCGTCGGGCGCACGTCCGCGCATCCTCGAGCCCCTGCTCGAGATGCTGCGCTGCGAATTCCAGACGCTGCGGCCGCGCACGGACATCGCCGCGCAGTAGGGGCCGCGCAGCAGGGCAGTGGTGGCCTAGCCGGGGATGCGGATGACCACCTTGCCGGTGGACTTGCGCTCGCGCAGCAGCTCCAGCCCCTCCATTGCCCGGTCGAGCGGCAGGACGTGGCTGATGTGCGGCTGGATGCGGTCGGCGTCATACCAGGCGAAGAGTTCGGCCAGCGAGCCGGTGAGCACCTCGGGCCGGAAGGTCAGGTAGCCACCCCAGTAAAGGCCCATGACGGTCAGGTTCTTCACCAGCAGGTGGTTCGCCTTGATCTGCGGGACGTCCCCGCTGGCAAAGCCGATGGTCAGGATCCGGGCCTCGGGCTTGGCCGAGCGGAAGGCGGCGGTGAACTGGTCGCCGCCCACCGCGTCGTAGACCACGTCGGAGCCGCCGAGGGCGCGCACCGCCTCGCGGATGTCTTCGCTGCGCGCGTCGATCAGGTGGTCGGCCCCGGCCTTGCGCGCGATCTCGAGCTTCTCGGGGCCGCGGGCGCAGGCGATGACCGTCGCGCCCATCAGCTTGCCGATCTCGACTGCCGTCAGCCCCACGCCGCCGGCGGCACCGAGCACCAGCAGCGTCTCTCCGGGTTGCAGCTGCGCGCGGTGCCCCAGCGCAAGGTGGCTGGTGCCATAGGCGATCTGGAAGGCGGCGGCGTCCTCGAAGCTCATGCTGTCGGGCATGAGGACCGCACGGCTGGCATCGAACACGCCGTATTCGGCCAGCCCGTCGCGGCCACCGAAGACCGCCACCCGGTCGCCGGGCGCGAAACCCGTCACCCCGTCTCCGACGCGCTCCACCGTGCCCGAGACCTCGAGCCCGAGCGTGAAGGGCAGGGGCGGCGTGTCCTGGTAGCGGCCCTGCATCATCAGCAGGTCGGCGAAGTTCAGGCCGCAGGCGGCGATGCGGACGCCGATCTGTCCGGGGCCGGGATTCGGTTCGGACAGATCGCTCAGAACGGGCGGTATTTCATGTGACGTGAGATGCAGCGCGCGCATGTGATCCTCCGTGTTGCCCCAGATCTGCCCGCAAAATTTCCATTTTGTCAAATATGCTTGCGCGTGGAAGCTCGTCTTGATCGAGAAGATTTATCAACTATGAGATGCACATTTTCGTGGGGCAGTCCCGCCGCGGGCGCAAAAAGCTTGATCGTTGAATGTGTCCGATGTAGCGTCTCAACGTCCGGGAAAAGGGTAAAGGCCGCACGTGTTTCGCGGTCATAGCGAGCGTACGAACGTGAGCGATACGGTAACAAATGCCCCGTCATGGGGAAGATAGAAGGAATATCCTATGACGCATCCCGTCGATGTCCACGTGGGCAAGCGCATCCGCCATCGTCGATGGCTGGTGGGCATGACCCAGCAGCAGCTTGCCGAGCGGGTGGGTATCAAGTTCCAGCAGATTCAGAAATATGAAACCGGCGCCAACCGCGTCAGCGCCTCCCGGCTCTGGGATATCGCCGACGCGCTCGAGGTGCCGGTGAGCTTCTTCTTCGAAGGGATCGAAAGCGAAGCCGAGCAGGAGGCCGCCCAGGCTTCCGCGGTCGCAGCAGCCATGCCGGCCGACATCCTCGGCGACAAGGAAGCGCTCGACCTCGTGCGCTCCTACTATGCGATCCCCGAAAACCAGCGCCGTCGCCTGTTCGAACTCGCCCGGGTTCTGTCCGACGTGGCTTGAGCCTTCGCGCCCGCTGCGCTAGGCGATCTGCGGATCGAACAGCGGAGTGGGCGCAATGGCCGATATCTCAGACAATCTGGCCGAAGAGCTCTGGCTCACGGCGCATGCGCTGGCAGATGCCGCACGCGGCGCCATCCTGCCGCATTTCCGCGCGACCGGTCTCGATGCCGAGAACAAGGAAGCCGGGGGCTTCGATCCCGTCACCGTCGCCGACCATGCCGCCGAGACCGCCATGCGCGAGGTTCTGGCACAGCGCCGCCCGCAGGATGGAATCCTCGGCGAGGAGCAGGGCATCGTCGAGGGCACCTCGGGGCTGACCTGGGTTCTCGACCCGATCGACGGCACGCGTGGCTTTCTCAGCGGGACACCGACCTGGGGCGTGCTGATCGCGCTTTCGGACGAGAGCGGCCCGCGGCTCGGCGTGATCGACCAGCCCTACACCGGCGAGCGGTTCTGCGGCGGCCTCGGCCGCGCGACCATGACCGGTCCGCTGGGCGAGCGCCCGCTCGGCACCCGCGCGCCGCGCGGCCTGGACGAGGCGATCCTCTTCACCACCTTCCCCGAGATCGGCACCGAGGCCGACCGCACCGCCTTTGCCCGCGTGCGCGACACCGCCCGGCTGACCCGCTACGGGATGGACTGCTATGCCTACGCGCTCGTCGCTGCCGGCCAGATCGACCTCGTGGTCGAGGCCGGGCTCTATCCTTACGACGTGGGCGCGCCCATCGCGGTGATCGAGGCTGCGGGCGGTGTCGTCACCAATTGGGAAGGGCGCCCCGCGCATGAGGGCGGGCGCATCGTCGCCGCCGCCAACAGCGCGATCCATGCCGAGGCGCTCGCGCTGCTGAACGGCTGACCCCGGCGCGCCTTGTCCGGTCTCGAGGGGCGCCTTACCATCACGGCGAAGGAGGCCCCGATGCCCGAAATCCTGATCCGCAATGCGCAGAGCGTCCTGACGATGGACGACGACGGGCGCGAACTTGCCGGCGCCGACATCCTGCTGCGCGACGGGGTCATCGCCGCGATCGGAAGCGGCCTGCAGACCTCGGGTGAGATCGTCGAGGCCGGGCGCTGTGTCGTGACGCCGGGGCTGGTGAACACCCATCACCATCTCTACCAGACGCTGACGCGCGCGGTGCCGGGGGCGCAGGATGCGCTGCTCTTCGGCTGGCTCAAGACGCTCTACCCGATCTGGGCGCGCTTCGGCCCCGAGGAAATGCGGGTCTCGGCGCTGACCGGGCTTGCCGAGCTGGCGCTCTCCGGCTGCACGCTGACTTCGGATCACCTGTATCTCTATCCCAACGGATCGCGGCTTGATGACACCATCGACGCCGCGCAGGAGATCGGCCTGCGCTTCCACGCCACGCGCGGGGCGATGTCCATCGGTGAGAGCGACGGCGGCCTGCCGCCCGACAGCCTCGTGGAACTCGAAGAGACGATCCTCGAGGATTGCATTCGGGTGATCGACGCCTTCCACGACCCGCGCGAGGGCACGATGGTGCGGGTGGGCGTGGCGCCCTGTTCGCCGTTCTCGGTCAGTCGCGAGCTGATGCGCGACGCGGCGCTGCTGGCGCGCGACAAGGGCGTGATGCTGCACACCCACCTCGCGGAGAACGACGAGGACATCGCCTATTCCGAGGCGCAGTTCGGCTGCCGCCCAGGGCAGTATGCGGAAGAGCTCGGTTGGACGGGGCCCGACGTCTGGCACGCCCACTGTGTGAAGCTCGACGGGCAGGAGATCGACCTGTTCGCGCAGTCCCGCACCGGGGTGGCGCATTGCCCCTGTTCGAACTGCCGGCTGGGGTCGGGCATCGCGCCGGTCCGCGCGATGGTCGACGCTGGCGTGCCCGTGGGGCTGGGGGTCGACGGCTCGGCAAGCAACGACGGCTCGAACCTGATGGCCGAGGCGCGGCAGGCGATGCTGCTGCAACGGGTTTCGAGCGGGGCCGACGCGATGAGCGCGCGCGAGGCGCTGCGGCTTGCCACGCGGGGCGGGGCCGAGGTGCTGGGGCGGCTTGACTGCGGACAGGTCGCCGTCGGCAAGCGCGCCGACCTGGCGCTCTGGGATGTGAGCGGCATCGAGAGTGCCGGGAGCTGGGAAAAGGCCGCGCTGCTGCTGGCCGGTCCTTCGCGGGTGCGGCACCTGTTCGTCGAGGGGCGTCAGGTGGTGCGCGACGGCCTGCTCGCGACGATTGATCTTGGCGCAACCATTGCGCGACAGACCGAACTTGCGCAGGCTCTTGCCGAACGAAGCTGACACGCGGGGAGACGATGCAATGAGGATCTTCAGGGGAGCCGCCCTCGGGCTGGCCCTGCTGGCGGCGGGCTGCGCAACGACGGCGTCCGAGGCCACCGGCTCGCGCACGGTGCAGGTTTCGACCGCAAGCGCGGCCTCGCTCAACGCCTTCCGCGAGGCCAACGGGCGGGCCCCGCTCGCGCGCTCCGCGAAGTTGCAGCGTGCCGCCGAGGCCCATGCCCGCGACATGGCGCAGATGGACCGAATGATCCATCGCGGCTCGGACGGCAGCGCGATCTCGGACCGGGTCAAGCGGCAGGGTTACCGCTTCGGGAAAGTGGCCGAGAACATCGCGAAGACCGGCCGGGGGCAGGCGCGGGCGATGCAGATCTGGATCGACTCTCCGCCGCACCGGAGCAACATGCTTATGCGGGACGCGACGCAATACGGGCTGGCGCAGTCCGGCGACTACTGGGCGATGGTGGTGGCACGTCCCCGCTGATCGCCGGGGCCGTCTCTGGCGGTCGGCGCGGAGGATGCTAGATGTCTTCGGACAGTTGCATCTTTCACGACGCTCAACTTGCCCGGAGGCTCCATGAAACCCGCCACGCTTGCCGTTCTCCTCATGCTCCCGCTCGCCGCCTGCATGGAGGTCGACGTGCGCGCCCAGGCCGAGCCCGGCAGCGCAGGCGCGGGCGCAGCGGCGCCCTCGGGCGGGGGGCAGGACAGCTCGCACAACTATTACATGTATGGGCGGAGCGATGACGCGCCGGACGCGCAGGTGAATCCGGGCCGCGCGTTCAACGACTACCGCGCGCGGCTCGGGCTGCCGCGTCTGTCGCGGTCCGGTCGGCTGGATGCCGCTGCGGCCGCCCATGCCCGCGACGTGGCGCGGATGGGCGAGGTCACCCACGCCGGCTCGAACGGCAGCACCATCGGTCAGCGGGTGCGCGCGCAGGGCTACGACTACGGCCGCGTCGCCGAGAACGTCGCCTGGACGGCCCGAGGGTTTCCGACCGTGATGAAGGTCTGGAACGACTCGCCGGGACACCGCGCCAACCTGCGCCTGCGCGATGTGACCGAATTCGGGCTCGCGCGGTCCGGTGACTACTGGGTGCTGTTGGTGGCGCGGCCGAAGTGAGGCCAGCCGCGCGCGACGGGGCCGGTCAGCGGCGCAGCGCGTCCACCGCTTCCACCACCGGCGTGCTCCCGTCGGTCAGTTCGACCACCTCGCGGCGGATCTCCGGGCGGTCGATCAGCGCCGCGAGCACGGCGGCCACGTTGCCGCGCTTCACCGTCCCGTAGGTCAGGGCGACCGATAGCGAAATCCGCTCGTCTGCCGGTTCGTCCAGCAGCGTGCCGGGCCGCAGGATGACGAAATCCAGCCCCGAGGCGGCGACCGCGGCGTCGGCCTCCTTCTTGGTCTTCATGTAGAATTCGAAGCCCTCTTTCGGTTCGCTGTCGCGGCCCGCATCGGGGAAGGCGGAGACGAGGTAGACTCGCGAGATGTCGTTGGCACGGGCCGCCTCGATCATCTTGACCGGGCCCTTGCCGTCGATCTCGGCGGTGCGGTGCGAGCCGCTGCCCGCCGCGCCGGCCGAGAAGACGATCACATCGTGCCCGCGGGCGGCCTGGGCCATTTCGCCGGCGGAAATCTCCATGAGGTCGGCCTGCAGCGGCGTTGCCCCGGCCGCGCGCAATGCTTCGGCCTGCTCGGGTTTCCGGTGCAGGGCGGTGACGCTGTGACCGGCCTCGATGAGCATCGGCAGCAGACGGTGTCCGACGCCGCCGGTGGCGCCGATCAGCAGTATTCTGGACATGTGGGGGGCTCCTCGATCTGGTCTTGCCACTCGCAAGGTAGCGCCGCGCAGCGCTTCGTCACGTGGTTGCCCGGTAAAAGCGCGGCTCAACCCACGCGCGTTCTTTCCCCGGCGACCCAGGTGCCCGTGACGGCGCGGTCGTCCCCCATCATGATGGTCGGGAAAAGCGCCTCCCAGATGTCTTCGGCGCTGGCGCTGCGCTGCGCGATGGCCGGGGTCGAGGCAAGGTCGAGCACGATGAAATCCGCCTCCATCCCCGCCGCGAGGTTGCCGATACGGTCGTCGGCCCGAAGCGCGCGGGCCGAGCCCTGCGTCGCGAGCCACAGCAGCTCGGAGGCATGCAGCGGGCGGCCGCGCAGCTGGCCGATCTCGTAGGCGGCGGCCATGGTGCGCAGCATCGAGAACGACGAGCCGCCGCCGGTGTCGGTGGCAAGCCCGATGATCTGCCCCTCGCGCGCGAGCCCGTCCATGTCGAACAGCCCCGAGCCGATGAAGGTGTTCGAGGTCGGGCAGTGCACCAGCGACGCGCCGATCTCGCGCAGCCGCTCGCGCTCGCGCGGCTCGAGGTGGATGGCGTGGCCGTAGAGGCCGCCGGGACCGAGCAGCCCGTAGGCCTCGTAGGTGTCGAGGTAGTCGCGGGCATCTGGATAGAGCGACTTGACCCAGGCGATCTCGTCGGTCTGTTCCGACAGGTGCGTCTGCATCGGGCAGCCCGGGTTCTCGGCCCAGAGCGCGCCGAGCGCGCGCAACTGGTCGGGCGTGGAGGTCGGCGAGAAGCGCGGCGTGATGACATAGGACGCCCGCCCGCGACCGTGCCAGCGCTCGAGCAGCGCCTTGCTGTCGTCATAGGCCCCCTGCGCGGTGTCGCGTAGCCCCTCGGGGGCGGTGTCGCGGTCCATGCAGGTCTTGCCGGCGAAGACGCGCATCCTCCGCGACTCGGCGGCCTCGAAGAGCGCGTCGACGGAATGCGGGTGGATGGTGCAGAACGAGCAGACCGAGGTCGTGCCATTCGCCAGCAGCAGGTCGAGGTAGCGCCCGGCCACGTCGCGCGCATAGGCGGGATCGGCAAAGCGCATCTCTTCGGGGAAGGTGTAGTGGTTCAGCCAGTCGATCAGCCGCTTGCCCCAGCTCGCGATCATCCCGGTCTGGGGGTAGTGGGCGTGGGCATCGACGAACCCCGGAACGATCAGCCCCTCGCCGTGGTCGATCACCTCGGCCTCGGGGTGTGACATCCGCATCGCGTCCGCCGGCCCGACGGCGAGAATCCGGCCGTCTCCGACGACGAGGCCGCCCTGCCGCTCGTGCCAGGCCGCCGTCGGCCCCTCGTCGAAAGGCGAGCCGTCGAAGCTCAGGATCTGTCCAAGATGCAGAGTGGTCATGCGTCCCCCATGTTGAGCGCGCGCCACAATGACGCCCGGGCGCGGCAATCGCAATGCGCCCTGTTGAAACCCGCGGCGATATCCTACTCTTTTAGGCAAAGACAGGCAGCGGGGCAGCGATGACAGAAGAAAACGACCAGGTCGTCCTCGACGAAGAGCAGAAGGACGGCGACGACGCCTATTCCCTGCAACCCAAGAACGTCGCCGCGATCCTCTACGCGGTGGACATCGGCGACCGGGAACGGCTCGTCGAGCTGATGGAGCCGTTGCACCCGGCCGACATCGCCGACCTTCTGGAGCAGATCAACGCCTTCGACCGGATGCGGCTGATCAAGCTCTACGACAAGGAGTTCGACGGCGACATCCTGTCGGAACTCGACGAATCGATCCGGGAAGAGGTGATTCACGCGCTGCACCCCGCGGTGCTGGCCGACGCCGTGCGCGAGCTGGAATCGGACGACGTGGTCGACCTGCTCGAGGATCTCGACCAGGCGCAGCAGGAAGCGATTCTCGAGGTTCTCGACAACCAGGACCGGGTGGCCGTCGAGAAGTCGCTGACCTATCCGGAGTATTCCGCCGGCCGCCTGATGCAGCGCGAGGTCGTGATGGCGCCCGAGCACTGGAACGTCGGCGAGGCGATCGACTACCTGCGTTCGACCGAGGGCCTGCCAGAGCAGTTCTACCACATCGTGCTGGTCGATCCGAAGCTGCGCCCGATCGGCAACGTGGCGCTGGGGCGGCTCATGGCCTCGCGCCGCGAGATCCTGCTGCGCTCGCTGATCTCGGACACCTTCCACGTCATCCCGGTGACCCGCGACGAGGGCGAGGTCGCCTATGCGTTCAACCAGTATCACCTGATCTCGGCGCCGGTGGTGGACGAGAACGAGCGGCTGGTCGGCGTCATCACCATCGACGACGCGATGGCCGTGCTCGACGAGGAGCACGAGGAAGACATCCTGCGCCTCGCCGGCGTCGGCGAGGAAAGCCGGCTGTCGGACAGCGTGCTCGAGACCGTCCGGCAGCGTCTGCCGTGGCTCGCGGTGAACCTGCTGACGGCGGTGCTGGCGTCGCTGGTCATCGCGCAGTTCGAGGGCGTCATCGCGCAGGTCGTGGCGCTGGCGGTGCTGATGCCCATCGTGGCCTCGATGGGCGGCAACGCGGGCACGCAGTCGCTGACGGTGGCGGTGCGCGCGCTGGCCACCAAGGACCTCACCGGCTCGAACGTCTGGCGCATCATCCGCCGTGAGGCGGCGGTGGGGCTGGTGAACGGCGCCACCTTCGCGGTGGTCATGGGCGCGCTCGAATTCGTCTGGTTCGGCTCGGTTATGCTGGGCGTGGTGATCGCGGCGGCCATGATCATCAACCTGCTGGTGGCGGGGCTCGCGGGCATCGCGATCCCGGTCATTCTCGAGCGGCTCAAGGTCGACCCGGCGCTCGCCTCGGGCACCTTCGTGACGACCGTGACCGACGTGGTGGGCTTCTTCGCCTTCCTCGGCCTCGCCAGTCTGGTGCTGCTGTGAACGTCGACGCGCTCGCGGACGCGAAGCAGGTTGCGCGGCGGGAGGCGCTGGCCCGGCGCAAGGCAGCGCACAGCACCGACAGGGGCGCCGGGGCAGGGCGCCTGTCGGAGCTTCTGGCGGGCCACAGGGGCGTGCCGCTCTCGGGCTACATGCCGATCCGCTCCGAGATCGACCCGCGCCCGGCGATGGCCGAGGCCAGTGCCTATGGTCCCGTCGCGATCCCGGTGATCGAGGGGCCGGGCCTGCCGCTGCACTTCGCGCTCTGGGAGCCCGAGATGCCCTTGGTCGAGGGGCCGTTCGGCGCCTGCATCCCCGCCGAGCCGCAATACGTGACGCCCGAGATCCTGATCGTGCCGCTCGTGGCCTTCACCCGCGCCGGCGCCCGGCTGGGCTACGGTGGCGGGTTCTACGACCGCACGCTTGCGAAACTGCGCGGGGAAGGGGCGGTGTTGGCCATCGGCTTCGCCTACGCCGCGCAGGAGGCCGAGGCGCTGCCGCATGATCCGAACGACCAGCCGCTCGACCTGATCGTGACCGAGACCGAGGTGATCTCGCCCGCGTGATCCCGGCGTCGGAACGAATCCGCCGACCTGACGTTATTTGGCTGAACGCACCGGCACCGCGCCGGATCGCACCAAGGTTTAACGTTTCAGTCAAAGGAGTCACGCCATGCCGCAGAACTTCGTTCCGTTTCTCAAGGAAAACGCCCGCAAGGAAATGATTGCCGTCCTCAACGAGCGTCTGGCCGACACGATCGACCTCAGCCACGCCGTCAAGCAGGCGCACTGGAACCTCAAGGGCACCGGCTTCATCGGCGTCCATGAACTGCTCGACGACGTGACCGCCAACCTGCGCAACGGCGCCGACGACATGGCCGAGCGCATCGCGATGATGGGCGGTCTTGCACAGGGCACCTCGAAGACGGTGGCCGAGAAGAGCTCGCTCGAGCCCTATCCCACGGACATCGTGAAGATCGAGGACCACGTCGCCGCGCTGGTCGAGCGCTACAACGCCTACACCACCAAGCTGCGTGAAGGCATCGAAGCCGCCGACGAGGCCGGCGACGAGGACACCGCCGACCTCTTCACCGAGGTCAGCCGTGCAGCCGAGAAGGATGCGTGGTTCATCGGCTCGAACAGCTCCGCTGCGGCCTGATCCACCCTATTCGTAAGGTAACAAGTGCCAAGAGCGGCGTTCCCTCGCGGGGCGCCGCTCTTCTTTTGCCGATGGCTCATCCGGTCGTGGTCACGTCCTGCACCGGCGCGCGACGCCGGATGCGGTCCACGAGGATGATCTCGCAGGCCCCGGCGCCCGTGTCGTCGCGCCGCCGGGAGCTGCGCCATTCGCGGCCCTTAGGGCCGGTCACGTCGACCAGCCAGCCCTCGATCACGACGACGTCGCCCTTGCCGATGGCCTTCATCGCATCGTGATGCGCGCTCTCGGTCAGGATCAGGTGCATGTTGGAGCTCGACCGCGTCACCTCGTCCGGCGTCAGCTTCGAGCCCGGTTTCTGTGACCAGAAGTAGAACCGCCGCGCCTGCGTGACCTTCACCTCCTCGACGTGCACCGGGTTCGACATCCGCCCCCAGCCAAGCGCCAAGTCGGTGCCGCTGAACCCCGCTTCCCGGCCGAAGCTGTAGTCGCGACGCGCCAGCACCAGCGCCTCGAGCTCGAACCTTGCGACGGTGCGGAGCCTGTGGCCGTTGACCTCACGGTCGCGGGGAACAAGCAGTGCTTTCTGGAAGGGGATGCGCGGGGCGAGCTCGGCGTCGAGCCCCGCAACACGCGCCTGTGCGGCGCTCTGGTGCCACAGCGACGGCCCGCGTTGGCCGTCCCGGAGGATCGGCAGCGCAAGGACGATCCCCAGCACCGCCACGTTCATCATCAGGCCCTTCTGCATCGCACACCCCGTCCCGCCGTTCGGCGCAGGGTGCCCGGCAAAAGCAGCGGTCAAGAGAAAATTCCGTGGTCTGAATGGGGCAGGGCCCGCGCGCTGGCAACGGGCGCCACGAGCACGGCTCAAACCCGGGGCGACGACACCCGGCAGGCGGTGTGCAGGGCGCCGGGGCGCCCCGCCGGTTCAGAGCGCGCGCCAGCCGATGTCGCGGCGGCAGAACCCCTCGGGCCAGTCCACGCCGTCGACCAGCGCATAGGCGCGCTCGGCGGCCTCCGCCAGCGTCGCCCCGCGTGCGGTGGCGTTGAGCACCCGGCCGCCGCTCGCGACGACCTTGCCGTCCGCCTGCGCCGTGCCGGCGTGGAACATCTGGTGAAAGCTGTCCTCGGGCAGCCCCTCGAGCCCGCCGATCACCGTGCCCTTCTCGTAGGCGCCGGGGTAGCCTTTCGCCGCAATCACCACCGTCATCGCGTGATCGTCGGCCCATGTCACCTGGGCCTCTGCCAGACGGCCCTCGGCGCAGGCGTGAATCAGGTCGAGCGCCTGCGCGCCGAGCCGCATCATCAGGACCTGGCATTCCGGGTCGCCGAAGCGCACGTTGTATTCGACAAGCCGGGGCTGGCCGTTCTCGATCATCAGCCCGGCATAGAGCACGCCCGAGTAGGGGGTGCCGCGCTTGACCATCTCGGACATGGTCGGACGGATGATCTCGTCGAGCGCCTTCTGCGCGATCTCGTCCGACAGCACCGGGGCGGGGGAATAGGCGCCCATCCCGCCGGTGTTGGGGCCGGTGTCGCCCTCGCCGACGCGCTTGTGATCCTGCGCGGTGCCGATCGGCAGCACGTCCTCGCCGTCGACCAGCAGGAAAAACGAGGCCTCCTCGCCGGTCATGAATTCCTCGATCACCACCTCGGCGCCGGCGCCACCGAATGCACCGCCGAACATGTCGTCGATGGCTTCCTCGGCCTCGGCGACGGTTTCGGCGATGATCACGCCCTTGCCGGCGGCGAGCCCGTCGGCCTTGACCACGATCGGCGCGCCCTGAGCGGCGACATGTGCCTTGGCCGAGGCCGCATCGGTGAAATGCCCGTAGCCGGCGGTGGGGGCCTGCGCCGCGTCGCAGATCTCCTTAGTGAAGGCCTTCGAGGCCTCGAGCCGCGCCGCCTCCTTTGAGGGGCCGAACACCGGGAAGCCCGCGTCGCGCAGCGCGTCGCCCACGCCCGCGGCCAGCGGCGCCTCGGGGCCGATGATGACGAGGTCGATGGCGTTCTCGCCGGCGAATTCGACCACGGTGCCGCCGTCCTCGATGTCGAGCCGCGCGCATTCGGCGATCTGCGCGATGCCGGCATTGCCGGGCGCGACGATCAGCTTGTCGCACTTGGGGTTCTGCATCACCGCCCAGGCCAGCGCATGTTCGCGGCCACCGCCACCGAGAATGAGGATGTTCATGTCTTCGCCTTCTCCGCTTCGCTCTGCGCCGTCCTAGCGATGCGCCCCCAACCGCGCAAGACGTGGCGGCGAAAGGACCCGCCCAGCGGGGAAGCAATCGCCGCCAAGCACGGGCGCGCGGGGCATTCCCATCCGCGCGGCCCGGCGCTAGGGTGCGGCGCATGGACCTTCTCGACGACGACCCCAGCGGCAACACCCCCGAATTCTCCGTCTCCGAGCTCTCGGGGGCGGTCAAGCGCATGATCGAGGGCGAGTTCGGCCACGTCCGCGTCAAGGGCGAGGTCGGCCGCGTCTCGCGCCCGCGTTCGGGGCATGTCTACCTCGACCTCAAGGACGACCGCGCGGTGCTCTCGGGTGTCGTCTGGAAGGGTGTCGCCTCGCGGCTCGAGACCCAGCCCGAAGAGGGCATGGAGGTGGTCGCCACCGGGCGGCTCACCACCTTCCCGGGCCAGTCGAAATACCAGATCGTCATCGAGGACATCCGCCCGGCGGGGCTCGGCGCGCTGATGGCGATGCTCGAGAAGCGCAAGGCGCAGCTGCAGGCCGAGGGGCTCTTCGACGCGAGCCGCAAGCAGCCGCTGCCCTACCTGCCGGAGGTGATCGGCGTGGTCACCTCGCCCTCGGGCGCGGTGATCCGCGACATCCTGCACCGCCTGCGCGAACGGTTCCCGCGCAAGGTGCTGATCTGGCCGGTGGCGGTGCAGGGCCAGCGCTGCGCCCCCGACGTGGTACACGCCATCGAGGGCTTCAACGCCCTCAGCCCCGGCGGCGCGCTGCCGCGACCCGACCTGCTGATCGTCGCCCGTGGCGGCGGTTCGGTCGAGGATCTGTGGGGCTTCAACGAGGAAAGCGTCGCCCGGGCCGCCGCCGCCTCGCGCATCCCGCTGATCTCGGCCGTGGGCCACGAGACCGACACCACCCTCATCGATTTCGTCTCCGACAAGCGCGCGCCGACGCCCACCGCCGCCGCCGAGATCGCCGTGCCGGTGCGCATGGAACTGCTCGGCTGGACCGGCGAGGCCGGCGCACGCATGACCCGCGCCATGGGGCAGCGCATCGAGACCCGCAGCCAGCGCCTGCGCGACCTGTCCCGCGGCCTGCCGCGCGCCGACACGCTGCTCGACCAGCCGCGCCAGCGGCTCGACATCCTCGCCGACCGGCTGCCGCGCGCGCTCATCCGCGGCACCGAGCAGCGCCGCGTGGCGCTCTCCGACGTCGCCGGCGCGCTGCGCCCCTCGCTTCTCGCCCGCACCATCGCCCACGGCCGCGAGTCGCTGGGGCGCCGCACGGACCGGCTCTCGCTGCGCCCGATCGAACGCGAGATCGCCCGCAGCCGCGACCGTCTCGACACGCTTGCCCGCCGCCTCGGTGAGGCCGGCACGCGCCGTCTCGAGGACCCGGCCACCCGTCTTTCGGGGCTCTCGCGACTGCTCGAGACGCTCAGCTACAAGGGCACGCTGGCGCGCGGCTACGCGGTGGTGCGCAGCGGCGAGGGCCACGTGCTCACCCGCAAGGCCGAGGCCGAGCAGGCCGCCGGGCTCGAGATCGAGTTCGCCGACGGCCGCTTTCCGGTCGGCGGCAGCGCGCCGAAACCGAAGGCCCGCCGCAAACCCGGCGACAAGCCCGAACAGGGCAGCCTGTTCTGACCGGGGCCGACCGGGCGCGGCGCCAGCGCTTCTTCTGGCCATAAATATTCCCGGGGGAGGCGCGCTCAGCGCGACGGGGGCAGAGCCCCCAAATGGTCCGCAACCTCGACGTCAGCGGCGCCCGTCAGGGGACGCGCCTCAGACGCCCACCTCCGGCCCGAGGCACATCATCGGCGCGTCGTCCTGCTGCGCCTCGTAGAGCACCGTGTTCGCCGGGTCGTTCTCGAAGACCGCGCGCAGCCCCGAGCCCTCGCGGAAGAAGCTCCAGCATTGCGGCACCGGCTGGTCCTCGTAGACGAAGCAGATCATGCCGTCTTCGCCGTACCAGAAGCCGTCCTTGCACTTGCCGTCGAGGAACGACCAGCGCACCTGCCGGTCGGGCAGGTATTCCTCGACCCCGTAGGAGGTGCCGTCGAGCCCGAAATAGAGCGTCTTGCCGGTCACGTAGCGCTCGAACTCCTGCGGCGACATCGGCTCCGCCGCGGCAAGCGACAGCGGCAGGAGGGCAAGCAGGAAGACGGCGAGACGGCGCATGCTCGGAGCCTGCCAGAGCTTGCACGACAAGGGAAGGGCGAAGGCAAGGGCGGCCGCCCGGCAAGCACTTGACTAAATAAGTCAAGTATTTGATCTGAAATAATAAATTGACGTCTTCGGGATTCGGGAGTATTGGTCTCTCCAACGCCAGCGCGCCACGTACCCAGCTAGGTCTCCCGCATGCCGCACCCGGAGACGCCAGGCCCGCAACCAGCCAGCGTATTTTCCCCTCAGTGTCAGATCGTCCCGCCGCTTCGATGCGTCGCCGTGTCCGGTTTCAGCCCGCCTGCCAACGACGTGCGCGCGGGTCCATGATCCGGTGCCAGACCGGCGGCACCAGCGCCAGCACCGCCATCACCGGCAGCGAATGCGGCAGGATCGGCATCGCCGCCCGGTCGAGCTCCAGCCCCGGGTAGGGCCGGCCCGGGTGGGCGTGGTGGTCGGAGTGTCGTGGTGCGTTCAGCATCAGCGCCGACGAGGCCCCGTGCGGCGCGTTCCAGCTGTGCTGCGGTCCCACCGGCTCGAAGCGGCCCGGCGCGACCTCGCGCCGCCGCAGCCCGTAGTGCTGCACGTAGTCCGATAGCAGAAGCTGCGCCTGCGCGTAGACCGCAAGGCCGAGCAGCGCCAGCAGGCCGCCGGCTCCGGCGACCAGCCACGCCAACCCCAGTGACAGCACCGCGCCACCGGCGTAGGTCAGATAGGGATGCAAGCCCCGCCGCCGGGCGCGCCGGGCCCGCAGCGCGGTCTCGGCGCGCAATCCCGACCGGAAGCTGCCGAGCCAGGCGCGCGGCGCGAAGCGGTAGTAGCTGCGTCCCAGCGGGGCCGAGTTCGGATCCCCCGCCGTCGCCGCAAGCACATGATGCACCCGCACATGCGCCGAGGCATGATGTCCGAAGAGCAGCGAGCAGTAGACCGCCACCCCAAGCCGCCGCAGCCAGCGGCTCTGACGGTGGATCAGCTCATGCGCGTTCGAGTTGCTCACCTGCCCGAAGAACAGCGCCAGCGCGAAGAACAGCGCCACCCGGGCGCCGGGGCCATGCGCGCCGTGCCCGGCCACCGCCCATGCACCGGCGTAGAGCAGCGGAAAATGCACGAGGCCCAGCAGTGCGGCGAGCCCGTCGCCCGCGGGAAACTCCCGCTCGGGGTGGTCCGGCGCCGCCAGCGCCGCGATTCGGTCCAGGAAATAGGTGACCACGGTGATGCAGAGCAGCGCCGCCCAGGCCCATGCGCCGCCGAACGCCAACCCCAGCGCCAGCAGCGCCACCATGCCCGATGTCGCGATCACGAAACGTGCCATGCCGTTTTCCTCGATGCCGCCCCGCTTCCCTCATAGCACCGAAGCCACTGCCATCGCCACGCAGACCCGTGCCGCATGCAGGTTAGACAGGAAGCCCGTGTCCCGCAGGACGCGCTGGCAGCCCGTTCAGTTCTTGTAGACCGCGCAGGCGCAGCCGCGCGCCTTCAGCGCCTTGCACAGCGACCACGCCGCCTGCCGGTCGTCGCGGCCGACCCGGGCCATCCAGTAGCCGCCCCTGGGGCTGGCGCGGCTTTTCTTCCAGACGAGGTCTGGCTCGTCGCCGGCCACCGGCCCGGAGCACCTGCGGGCGCGCTCGCGATATTGCGCCATGGCCCGCGCCTTGGTGGTGCCGAAGGCCATCTGCACCCCCCAAGGCGCGAGCTCAGGCTCGGGCGGGGCAAGCGCCGTCAAGCGCCGGTCGCGCGCCAGTTCGTGGCAGGCAGCAGGAAAGGGTTTGTCGGGCTGGAGGCTGAAGTCATGCGTCTCCGGCGGGTCCTCGGCCCATGTGTCCGCCGACACCCCGGTGATGATGCGCACGTAGTTCACCGTCTCGCGGGGCAGGGTGGCACCGCCGGCGACCAGCGCACCGGCGCGCCGCTCGCCGCCGTTGTAGGCCACCGCGGCCAGTCCCTGGTTGCCGTAGCGCCGGGTCAGCTCGCCGAGATATTCGGCGGAATACTCCATCGCCTCGGCGGGGTTGTAGGGGTCGATGAGCCCGCGCAGCTTCGCGGTCGAGGGGATGAACTGCGCGATGCCCTGCGCGTTGGCGTGGCTTAGTGCGTTGGGATCGAAGCGGCTTTCCTGCCACAGGAGCCGCGCGAAAAAGCCCGGGTCGAGCCCGTTCCGCGCGGCGAAATGGCCGATCGCCTGGCAGGTGTCGTGCACGAACTGGCTCGGCCGGATGCATTGCACCGGCCCGAACGCCCCGTCCGAACAGAGCGTTCCGGGCTCCGACGGGGGCGGCGGGGCATCCGCCGCCGCCGGTCCCGCCAGGGCCAGGAGACCCGAGATCAGCATCGCCCGCCACATGCCCGGCAGTTGGCCCCAGCGCCGCATGCGGGTCAACTCACACTTTTCACCGGCGCGGAGGCGTATTAGGTGGAACATCAGGTATCGCAAAGGGTCCGCCACATGTCCTTCTTCGGCAAGCTCAAGAGCCGGTTGCTCAAATCCTCCTCGAAACTCGAGGAAGGTCTCGACGCCATCGTGCAGGAGGGCGGCAGCGAAGACGCGCCCGAGACGCCGGACACGCCGTCGCGGCCCGAAGCGCCCAGCCGGCCCGAGACGCCGGCCCAGCCCGACACCCCGCGCGAAACGCCCGACGTGCCGCCGCCGCCGTCCGAGCAGCCGGAGCGCCCGGCCGAGACCCCCGACGCGCCGGTCGAGACCCCGCCCGAGCGGCCCGACGAGGTGCAGCCGCCGGCCGATCCCGCACCCGCGCCGCTGCCCGAGCCCGCCGATCGCCCCGAGCCCGGCCCCGATGTCGTGCCGCCCGCAGATCCCGCGCCGGAACCCGCGCCCGAGATCGCCCCGGCGCCCCCGGTGGAAGCCCCGGCGCCGCTCGACCCGACCCCGGTGGTGCCGCCGGCGGAAACGCCCACCGAAACCCCCTCGCAGGGCGGCAAGCCCGGTCTCTTCGGGCGCCTCTTCAGGCGCGAGGCCCCCGCCGCGCCGGTGGTCCGCCGCGTGCTCGACGACGAGATGCTCGAAAGCCTCGAAGAGCTGCTGATCGCCTCCGACATGGGCGTCGACACGGCGCTGCGCGTGGCCTCGAACATCGCCGAGGGGCGCTATGGCAAGCGCGTCTCGACGCAGGAGATCAAGGAGCTGCTCTCCGCCGAGATCGCCCGCGTGATGGAGCCCGTGGCCCGCCCGCTGCCGCTCTATCCCCGGACGCCGCAGGTGGTGCTGGTGGTGGGGGTCAACGGCTCCGGCAAGACCACGACCATCGGCAAGCTCGCCTCGCAGTTCCGGGCGGCCGGGAAATCGGTGGTGATCGCTGCCGGTGACACCTTCCGCGCCGCCGCCGTCGAGCAGCTGCAGGTCTGGGGCGAACGCGCCGGCGTGCCGGTGCTGACCGCGCCCGAAGGCTCTGACCCGGCCAGCCTCGCCTTCGACGCGATGACCAAGGCGCAGGCCGAGGGCGCGGATCTGCTGATGATCGACACCGCGGGCCGGCTGCAGAACCGCCAGGACCTGATGGAGGAGCTTGCGAAGATCGTCCGCGTGATCCGCAAGAAGGACCCGGATGCGCCGCACAACACGCTGCTCGTGCTCGATGCCACCACCGGCCAGAACGCGCTCGCGCAGGTCGAGATTTTCCGGCAGGTGGCGGATGTCTCGGGGCTGGTGATGACCAAGCTCGACGGCACCGCCAAGGGCGGCGTGCTGGTGGCGCTGGCCG
>MDTG01214153.1_pt1 | contig 21554 bp, 20 predicted proteins | sample 811421 | NCBI WGS metagenome assembly MDTG01 (sample SAMN05326645, study PRJNA326480) | marine metagenome | isolation source: seawater | place: Pacific Ocean: South East | collected 2011 | reverse complement strand
TCACAAAAATAGTATTTTTTTGTGCCCAAATCACTTCGGCTCAACAACAAAAGTTAACCACAGATTCCTCCCCAAGGATGGATTCATTATTGAAGATGCTGCTCAATCTTTTATGAGTAGGAAGAATGTTACTTCTTTTTCTGACGCTTTATTATTTTCGTTTTATCCTACAAAATTGATCAATGGAATAAATGGCGGTGCTGTACTTACTAATAACAAGGCTTTCCATAATTATGTATCAAAATCTATTCAATATGTAGATCAATTTATTCCTGAGAATGACGCGAGATATAATCTAGGTATGAATAACCTTAATGCCGCATTCCTATTAGGAAGTCTTGAGAATATAGAAATTTTAGAGAAAAAATTACTCCAGAACTTTCAGATTTTGCAGTCTATATGTGACAGCTTTTCTCTGAGATATCTATCACTTGAAAAAGGAGAGGTGCCCTTGAAATTTATTATCCATGAAAAACAAGAGACGGTTGATAAAATCTTGAAAATCTCAAAAGAAAAAACTATTCCTGCTTCAAGAGAATTGCTTTGGCTTTGCCATGAAAATGAAGAGTTTAGATTTAAGAATGCTAAAAAATTTATCGAAGAAACAGCTTCTCTCCCACTCACACCTTTTATGGCTGATAAAGATTTTGAAAGTATTGAGAGTTTATTGAAGGATTTATAGATGGAAATAAGATACGCAAAGCCATCAGACATAGACTTTATTTACCTCTGCCTAAAAGAGCTTAACGATGAAGAATTCTTTACCTTAAATGAGTTTCGATTTTTTTGTGAAGATAAAAAGATTTTTGAGAGTGATCATATGCGCTTCGTTATCGGTCAAGAAAAGGGAATAGATTGTGGATTGTTGACCTGCAATAAGTTTTTCATGCCCAGATATCTTGGATTTGGTATTGAACTGGAAGAGGTTGTAATAATTCCTGAGCTACAAGGAAAAGGTTTAATTGGACAGTTGATTACCAAATATTTTGATGAAATAAAAAAAGATGATTCGATCAGGAAAGTGATTATTAAGACTGATGATTCTAAAATTGCTTCGAAAGCCTATCAAAAGGTTTTTGATAAACAGCACCATATTTTATTTTCTAAGAGGATTAATTATTTATGATAATTACAATTCATCAACCTGATTTTATGCCCTGGTATGGATTTTTTAACAAGATATCTAAAGTTGATACTTGGGTAGTTTTAGATCATGTTCATAACAATCCCAGAAAAGCTTTTTGGGGTAGAAGAGTTCAAATTCTTTCTAATGGAAAGCCACTTTGGCTCTCAATTCCTTTAGAAAAGCCGGCACAGGAGGGTCAAATTGGCATTCCCTTAAATCTCATGAAAATCAACCTTCAAGAAAAGAAAAACATAAGTAAATCTTTAAGGACCTTAGAGCAATCCTACTCAAAATCCATAAATTTTGATAAATATTTTTTTCTCATAACTGATTATTTCTTAAATGCAGATAATAATTTAATGAAAAGAAACATGAAATTTATTACGGATGTAATGGATATACTTTCAATTAAATCTAATGTCATTTTTAGCTCCTCAATGGGCATTCAAACAACTTCTACGCAGCTTTTGGTAGATATTTTAATGGAGAATCAAGCCTCAGAATATCTTTGTGGTTTAGGGGCAGATGGATATCAAGATATTGAGCTTTTTAAGCACAATTCTATAAAACTTAGTTTTAACCAGTTTGAACATCCTGTTTATAAACAACTGAACACAGATGAGTTTTTTCAGGGATTATCAATAATAGATATGTTGTTTAATTGTGATTTAGATTACGTTAAAGAAATATGTACATGATATGAAAGTACTTTTCTTTTATGAATCTTGCGGAAGGGGAGGCCAACAAACTTATACCCTTGAGTTGATAAAAGCCCTTTTAGAAAAAGGGCATCAAGTAGAGTATTTATATTGTCAAGACAATGAGGAGATGTTGGATTCTTTTCAATCCATTTGTCGCGTTTCTAAGTTAAAAACTCTGTTAAATCCAGGTGAGTATAAATACAAGCCTTGGAAACTATTTTTCATCTTTAAAGAAATAAAATCTTTTGTTCATGAATCATTTGACGTGGTTATAACTGGTTCTGGAATAGGAAGCCTCCTTGTCGGTCGATCTTTAAAACGCACAAGAATATCTCACTATAGATTGATGGGCTGTAGTTTAAAGCAAGTTGAAAGAAATATTTTTAGATATTATCAGCTACTCAAGATTGATAATTTTATTAATGGCTATTTTGGTTGGGAAGAGGTCTTTAGGGAGCTTAGAGAAAAATCAGTTGATGATACAAAGTTTATAAAAACCCCATTTGGAGTTAATACTTCGGTATTCTTTCCTATGAAAATAGATGAAATAAAAGAATTTAAAGAAAAATTGAAGCTTAACCAAGATAAATTAGTAATTGGTTGGGTGGGAAGAATTTGCAGGACAATGCAAGTATGGGGAACTGTTGAATTTGCTGAATCCTTAATTTCACATGGCTTTGAAGATTTCCAACTATTATTTGTTGGAGGAGGCCCTGATCAAGATTTATTAATAGATCTATTAATAAAAAAAAATTTACTTCAAAGATCTTGTGTTACAGGCTGGATAGATTATGACGAAATTAATAAATATTATAATGTTATGGACGTAGTTCCCCTTCTTGCAAAAGATCCTCAGGGTGGTTCTATCATTAGAGAAGCTATGGCTGCAGGCAAATTAACAGTGAGTGTTGACGGACCATCAAAGGTTCAGTCTGAGATAATGAAGGAAGATTATAGTTTGTTAGTTCCATCAAAAAATTTCGCTCATGAAGCGGCCCAAAGTTTTTTACAAATCTACAAAAAAGGTTTGATTGAGAAAATGGGACTTTCTGCCAGAGAAGCATCAATCAAGCATCTTTCATTCGACAAAGTAGCTAACATTATTGATCAAACTATTAGATCAAATAAACTTTAATGCCAAATTCAAAAAAATTAATCTTGTTTAATTCTGCAATTATGCTTTCTGGTAGGGCAACGATTATTATTTTTAGTGTGATAACTGGGATATTTTTGGCTAGAAGCTTAGGGCCAGACGCAAGAGGCTCTTTAGCAGTAATTATTTTATCCATAAATCTTCTAAGTATTATCTTTGAGTTAGGAGGCCCGCAAGCAATAATTTACTTAATAGGTAAAGAAATTTATAAAGAAAACGAACTCTTCTTTTCTATATTTGTGACTTCAGTTTTCTTTTCCTTTTTCTCGATCGCTATATTGTTTCCTTTAATGACATTACTTTCTTCTTTTGAGTTGATTTTACAAATAGCATTTTGTTTTGGGGTCGCCACGTCAATATCTATAAGTTATCTAAGACATGCTCTGTTGGCTAAAGAAAAATTTTTATCCTACAGTCTAAACATATTGATTGAAGTTTTAATTTATTTGATTTTAATCTTATACCTTTATTTTTTTGATCCTTTAAGCTTCACAAGAGACAACGTAGTTGTTTCATATTCATTTGCAGTTGCTTTTGCACTTTTTATTTGTTTTTTTCAGCTTGTAAAAATAGTAAATTTAAATCAAATTCTTAAGGCAAATTTTAGGCTTGATATTGTTTTAGAAAGCTTTAAAAGAGGTTTTTACCTATTTATTGCTGGTGTTTCGGGATTTCTTCAACAGAGAATTATCTACTTCCTCCTATCTCAGTTCCTTAGCGCAAAATCAGTTGGACTCTATACGATAGCTAGCACTATCCCTAATCTGTTTGCGAATGTTCCACAGCAAATAGCAACTGTTTTATATGCTAATTCTTCCAAATCACAGACCACTTTAGATAATAAAATTAATGCGAGTATTCTTATATTCATGCTCCAAGCTGTGAGTATGCTTTCTGTTTTCTTTTCTATTTTTATTTGGCCATTTTCTGAACTTATAATTGTCACGATTTTTGGTGATGAATATGCGGGTGTAGGTAGCATATTTGTTATTCTCATCTTTGGAGCCGGGGCAATGGGAGTTGTAACTCTTATATTCAACACATTAGCAGGAATTGGCCTACATAAAGAATTCTCTTATGTAAGCATTGGCTGCACACTTTTAATTTGTTTATTTAGTTATTTAGGGATATCTTATCTAGGCTTGCTGGGAGCAGCTATTAGTCAATCAATTGTTTCAATAATTGCTTGTTTGTGGGGATTGAGATTATTTTCTCATCACTATGAGGTAGAACTGGTCGATCTTATAAAGTCACCCTTTTATCATTGGAAAGTTTTAAAACGTGGCGAGCTGAAATGAATATCTCTTATCCCGCAATCTTAATAATTGTCTTTGTTTTCTCCGGTTTAATCAAATGGATACCTCTACCGGCTGATGTGACATTACTCAGTTTGATTGCGCTAATCTTAATTTTTTTTTCACGCCTAAGATTCTTTTATTTCAGGGAGCGACTTTGCAGCAGAGATACCATGCTTTGCTACTTACTATTCCTCCTTTACTTTGTCGTTTATCGCATAAGTATTTTATATTCTTCCTCTACAGGTTTCTGGATGGAAAAGACCCAAGGCATATTTTTAAGTATCATAGCTCTTTCTTTACCAATTATTTTATTAAAAGGCACTCAGGACTTTATTTGGCTAGAAAATACACTTTTAGTATTTATGGTTTTAGCCAGTTTTATATTGATGGGCCTTTATCTGACTGGATTTTTAGACTATTTCATTTATCAGGGCGTAGGCTCAGGAAATGATAATAGCGAATCACTAATACCGGACTATCTTGTCGTTGGAACATTGCTTTCTATTGGTATCTTAATTTGTATACAGAGAGGCGGAATTTATTATCTTCTAGGATCTTTATCGCTTCTTTGCATATTGTTGATAGGGTCTAGAGGTCCTTTATTGTTTGTTATTGTCTGTTCGATAATTCTTTATTTGTTTAGTAGATATAGTGTTGACTTAGAAAAAAGAAGGATGAAATTAAGCTCTCAATTAATTCGTTTCACCGGCACAAGTTTATTACTATTTGTGAGTCTTTATTTGGGCTTTTCTCTTGGAGGAGACGATTCTACATTTGTTAGGATTGCATTGATGTTTACCGATCCCGAGGAGCTTGCACAAACCTTTCGAGTTGAAGAGTTCACAATAGCGACAGAGGTAATAAGAGAAAATCCATTATTTGGAGTTGGACTAGGTGCTTATGGAATAGAAGCATATGGAGCAGACTTCAATGTCTATCCTCATAACCTTGTTTTAGAGTCAGCATCTGAGCTTGGTTTACCATCTATAATTCTATTTCTATTAGGTTTTCTCTTTCTCTTTTACAGGTGCTCTTACCTTTTATGGGATAAGTCCATCTGCCTCTTTCTTGCAATCCTTATCTTTGAATTAATGAACTTTATGAAAAGTGGAGGTTTTGTTAGCTCGAGAGAGCTTTATTTATTTGCAGGTATTTTGCTGGCAAGGATTGATTTCATTAATTATCAAAACAAATTATCAAATTATGAAAATAATTGAAAACATTCATTTATATCCCTCTCCTTTTACAAATGAAACAAGAGTTTTGAGAATTACAAAAACTTTAGTTGATAAAAATATATTTAAAAATATTCTTGTTGTTGCCTCTCAAAGCAATAAGAGTCTTCTAATTGAAGAGAATATAGATTCAAATAGGGCAGTTTATCGAGTTCCAAGTAATTTGGTTGGAACCTCTTTTATTTTCAAGATTATTTTCTTTTTTCAATGGTACCTGAAAGCACTTTTTTATACTAAAAGCTCGAGACCTAAGTGCGTGAACGCTCATTCACTATCTGTTCTTCCATTGGGTGTTATTTATAAATTAATTTATAAATGCAAGCTAGTTTATGATGCTCATGAGATTGAGACAGAAACGCAGGAAGTTGTCGGTTTAAGGAGATATTTTTCTAAAATAGTTGAAAAGACCTTAATAAATTTTGTCGACAACATTATATTGACAAGCCCTGGGCATGCAGATTGGTACTTGGCTAATTATAAAAGAATTAATGTTCAGGTAATTGAAAATTTCCCTTACAAAAGACGTCATGGTGATGAGAGCCAAGATATCTTTAGAGAAAAATTTAGCATCCCTGACGAAGATTTAATCTTTATATATCAGGGTTATTTATCTGAGCCTAGAGGTGTGAAGTTGATCTTAGAATCCTTTAAAGGGATTGATGTCTCAAAACATATAATTTTTATGGGGTTTGGTGAATTAAAAAAAGAAATAATCCAAGAATCAACTAGATATCTGAACATACACTTTCATGAGGCGGTAAGACCTGAGGAGGTCTATAGTTATACTAGGTGTGCAGATGTAGGCATACATATGATGGACGATTCTTGTATCAATCACCTATATGCTCTGCCTAATAAACCTTTGGAATATATGAATGCAGGACTTCCTGCAATAGTGAGTAATTTACCTGTAATGGGAAAGCTGATAAACGATGCAAATTCTGGTTGGCTAGTTAAACCTAATGATGAAGAAGAATTTCGAGGTATAATCGCCACTTTGACTAGACAAGATATTATCAATAAATCTCAATTTACTCATAAATGGTCTTTAAAAAATAATTGGGAAAATCAAGAAATAAAACTAGAGTCGATATATAAATCTTTATTTAATTTAATTTGAAAGAAAAAATGATTAAATTTTTAGATCTTCATGATCAGTATATGTCTATAAAGCATGAAGTGGATGAGGCAATCAGTAACGTAATTACCAACACATCATTTATAGGTGGAGAGCAACTAACATCTTTTGAGAAGGAATTTGCGGATTTCCAGAATAGCAATTTCTGCTTGGGAGTCGGTAATGGTACAGATGCTCTAGAGATAGCTCTAGAAGCTCTAAATTTGCCTGCTAACAGTGAGATTATTGTTCCAGCGAATAGTTTCATAGCTAGTTCTGAGGCTGTTACTAGGACTGGACATAAAGTTGTTTTTTGTGATGTCGATAAAGATGACTACACAATAGACACAGATGATGTAGAGAATAAAATTACAGAAAATACGTCTGCCATTATAGCAGTTCATTTATATGGACATCCTTGTAATATGGACGTGTTACAAAATATATCAAAAAAGTTTAATTTAAGAATTATAGAAGATTGTGCACAGGCACATGGAGCAGAATATAAAGATAAAAGAGTAGGTTCTCTTGGCGATGTCGGTTGTTTCAGTTTCTATCCAGGTAAAAATCTAGGTGCTTATGGAGATGGCGGTGCGATAACAACCAACTCAGAAGATATTTTTTTAAAGTGCAAAAAAATTGCTAATCATGGGCGTATTTCAAAATATGACCATGAATTTGAAGGGAGAAATTCAAGACTTGATGGATTGCAAGCTTCCATTTTAAGAGTAAAGTTGAGGCACCTTGAGTCATGGACTGAAAGAAGGATTTCAATTGCGAAAATGTACAAAGAACGCATATCTCAAAACACAAATTTAGTGCTACCTATAGAGAGGGATTGGGCTAGACAGGTTTACCACTTATTTGTAGTTAGATGTAAAGATAGAGACAAGTTTATGGAAACTCTTAGGAAAGATGGTATTCAAACTGGTATTCACTATCCAATTGCGCTGCCCAGTTTGGAAGCCTATAAGAACTTAAATCAAGCCCATACTTGTCCCTCAGCTACAAGTATTGATAAAAATTTAGTTAGCTTACCAATTGGAGAACATCTTACTGATGAAGACGTCTCTTACGTAATTGAGAGAGTTCTTAGATATTTTCAATAGTGCAAAGACCAAGAGTTATACCCTCAATACTAGTTAATCACAGAAGATGTGAGAAAACGCAGAACTTTAAAGACCCTATATATCTTGGAGATATTCACAACGTTATTAAAATCTTTAATGATTTAGAAGTAGATGAAATCATCATAACTGATTACACAACTGAGTCACCTGATTTAGAACTTCTCAAGGATTTATCTTCAGAAGCGTTTATGCCGATGTCTTATGGAGGAGGTATTAAATCTATCGAAGATGTAGAAAATATAATAAAGCTAGGGTTTGAAAAAATTTCTGTCAATACACTGCTGCTTACTAACCCTTCAGCGGTTAAGGAGATTGTAAAAAATTTTGGTTCCTCAACTGTAATAGGATCGGTAGATATAAAAAAAAATTTATTTGGAAAAAATAAAATTTTTAATAAAAAAGTAAATGATGCAAAAAAAAGGGATATAAAAGACTATATTAAATCTATAGAGGATCTTGGTGTTGGAGAAATTTTAATTACCTTTGTTGATAATGAGGCAACATTAGAGGGACCATATGACGGCGATCTTAATATCCTTTCTTCTTCCTCAACAGTACCCATGTTATACAACGGAGGTATAGGTTCGCTAACAGATATAAAGTATATACTTAATGAGACTCATTTTTCTGGGGTAGTTTGTGGAGCTTATTTTGTTCTGAATGGGAAACTTAGATCTCCTCTAATAAGTTATCTGAATGAAGAAGAAATGGCTTCACTCATATCTGATAAAATACTTAAATAATGGAATACACAATCTGCAAAAGATGTGTGATGGACACATCTGACCCCACCATAACTTTTGATTCCAAGGGTATATGTAATTATTGTCTGGAATTTGATGAAAGAAACCATATTTATAGGTTCACAAAGGACCAGGAAAAAGAGAATTTAGGATTTATTTATGATCAAATTGTTAAACGATCAAAAAAATCTAAATCTGATTATGATTTAATTGTTGGAATGTCTGGAGGTGTGGATAGTTCTTATACCTGTCATTTAGCTAAAAAGATGGGATTGAAAGCCTTGTGTCTGCATTTTGACAATGGATGGAATTCTGATATTGCTGTCACGAATATTAAAAACCTTGTAGACAAATGTGATTTCGAGCTTTTGACTGTCGTCATGGATTGGTTCGAATTTAAAGATATACAAAGATCTTTTTTTAAAGCTGGAGTCATAGATATAGAATTAGTAACTGATAATGCTATTTTTGCGAGCGCCATCAAAGAAAGTAAAAAATACAACATAAAGTCTTGGTTTTCGGGCTCAAACTTTATTACTGAACATGGCATGCCTATGGCCTGGGTTTGGCATAAACAAGACTATGTAAATATAATTGATATTCATAAAAAATTTGGTTCTCTGCCCAAAATAGAAAATCTGCCTTTATATGGACTTCATACTTATGCCCTAATTAGAGCTTTTGGTTGGGGTGGATTAAAGCAATTCAAAGTACTTGATCAAATTAATTATTCTTCAAGAAGGGCTCGTAAAGAGCTAGAAGAGGGATATGGTTGGAAAAGTTATGGTGCTAAACACGAAGAATCTGTTTTTACCAGGTTTTACCAAAATTATGTACTTCCTGTGAAGTTCGGTATTGACAAGAGGAGATCTCATCTTTCAACGGAGGTAAGGAATGGCGATTTAACACGCAAAGAGGCAATTGAGATTGTTAGTACCAAGTTTACAGAAAGTAATCATTCAAAAAGAGATAAAGAATATGTTCTCAAAAAGCTAGATTTTTCAGAAATAGAATTTGATCAAATGATGATGGATTCTCCAGTTCCTCATGATTTTTATAAGAATAATAAATTAACTTTTGATATTTATAGCAAACTTTACAAGTTTCTATCCTAGAAATCCTTTCATTTAAACTTAACAATGAATAAAATGCATGGATGATTGATGCGCTTAAAACTCTTGAGAAAGAACTAGATGAAATTGATAAGTTAAATGACGAATTCTGGATGAATTCCTTAGATGAAAGGAAGAGAAAAGAACTGGAGTTTCATGATTTAGATAGAGATACATCCCGAATGGAAGAATCCCAAGCTAATGATACTTTCGAGCAGTTTTATGGCAACAAGAAGTACTATAAAATCACAAATAGATCTTACGGATACGTAGATGAATGGATAGAACTGAATGGCAAAGGAAAAGTTTTTCTGGATTACGCATGTGGCAATGGAGAAAATGCCATCAAGGCCTCTCTTGCAGGAGCTGCTCTTAGTTTAGGGCTTGATATTTCATCAGTATCAGTAAATAACGCAAAAAGGATAGCACAGTCTAAAGGTTGTTCGAATATTCGTTTTTTCCAGGCCGACGCTGAGAATACCAAACTACCAGATAATTCAATCGATGCAATTGTATGCAGCGGCATGTTGCATCACTTAGATCTTTCTTATGCCTTTCCTGAATTAAGAAGAATTCTAAAACCGGGAGGAAAAATTCTTGCAATAGAAGCTTTAGACTATAATCCAGTAATTAAGTTTTACAGGTACTTAACCCCTGATATGAGAACTGAATGGGAGAAGGCTCATATTTTAAGTTTAAAAGATGTAAATTTTGCTTCCAGATTCTTTAAAGTAAACAGGAAAGATTATTGGCATGTAGTAGGTTACGCAGCTGGTAAATTCCCCTTTCTATTTCAACCCTTGGAGCTAATAGACAAAGTGCTGGAAAAGATACCATTTATTCAACTTATGTCTTGGATATTTACTTTTGAATTAGAGAAAGACAAAATTTAATCAAGGTTTGTATGAAGTCTGTCTGGATTTTACAAACCGGCGAGCCCGTTCCGGGAGACCCAGGTAATCCAAGAAAACTTAGAGCATTCAACTTAGCAGAGAAGCTCGCAAACGAAGGTATTTCTGTAACAATTTGGACTTCACTATTTGACCATACCAAAAAACTGCATAGAGAGTCATCAGAAGGCTATAGATTTAATGAGTTTATTGATGTTAAGTTTTTAAAAAGTCCCGGTTATAAAAATAATATTTCTATCTCCAGACTATATGATCATTTAATATTAGCAAAGAATTTTAAGAGAGTTACTAAGAATACCCCAAATAAACCTGATTTACTTTTTATAGGTTTCCCACCTATAGAATTAGCCTACATAGCAATCAAATGGGCGAAGAAGAACTCAATCTATACAATCCTTGATTATAAAGATTTATGGCCTGAAATTTTCTTAAATATTCTTAGCGGCCGTTTTCAGCGCATTTTAAAGTTTTTTTTATATCCTTTTTTTTATATGTCACGATTTACTCTTAGTCAGGTGGATGCTCTGATATCAATATCTGAACCTTTCTTGAATAAAGCTTTACTAGTCTCTGGAAGAAAAAGGACAAACAAAGACACAGTTATTCCCTTGACAACAAACAATGAGAACAAAAGAACTAATGAAGGAAAAAGTGATTTTGATCTTATTTTGCAGTCAATTTGTTTTGATAAAGATAAAGATCATTTACTTTCGTTCGCAGGCACATTTATGGTGGATGTTTTTGATTTTAATATTTTGAAAGAAACCATAAATGAACTTTCTAAAAGGGGAATATCTTTGAAAGTTATTTTATGTGGTGAGGGTCAAGAAAAAAACTTTTGGGAACAGAAATTTTTAAACCAAAAAGAAATTTTCTTCGCTGGCTGGGTAAATCAAGAAATTCTCTCTAGAGTACAGGAGCAGAGCTTAGCTATCTTAATACCATTAAAAGACAGAGAAGACTTTTCTTTAAGTATTCCCAACAAGGCAATTGATGCTTTGAGCAAGGGAAAAATAATTCTTACAGGTACAGACAATTATCTTTCACAGTCTTTATTGGCTAATCAGGCAGGATTCAAATATACCGATTACGTGTCTCTTTCCGACATTATTGAAGGCTTAGTTTTAGACAAAAATAGAAAATTAATATTTGAATCGAATGCTTTGGAATTTTATATAGACAAATTTGAATTCAATAAAACCTATCAAAAACTTATAAACTTGATATTTTTACTATTTGAGAAAAATGCGAAGAGAAAGAGATAAAGCCATTGAAAGAGAGAGATATGAAAAATCCTCCAAATCTATACTTCTCAATAAAGTAAATTTGGAGAAACTCAGTGAATATGATGCTTTGCCCAGATATCTTTTAGAGCCCTATTTTTTTTATAAAAAACTACTTGAAGAAACTATTAAGAAAGACCACAGGGTATTGGAAATTGGATCAGGAAGGGGAGATTTAACGGGGATTCTTTTATCTACTAAAGCAGATATAACTGCTACTGATATTTCTCCAATTTCATTAAGCATTCTTAACGAAAGATATTCTGCATACGATAATTTAAAAACCTCAGTTCAAGATATGGAAAATTTAAGTTACGAAAAAGAATTTGATATATTTTGTTCAGCTGGATCATTAAGTTACGGTTCTATAAATAATATTTTGGATCAAGCAAAAAAGGTTCTAAAACCTGAAGGTATTATTATTTGCGTTGATTCATTAAACAATAACCCTATTTATAAAGTTAAGAGGTATATAGATTTTCTCAGAAATAAAAGATCCTTGAGCACAATTTTTAACATGCCCACGCTGAAGAGTTTATTGGAATTTAACAAAGATTTTAAAATTCTAGACATTAAGTTTTTTGGATCTATATCTTGGGTTTGCAGATTGGCAGAGCCTTTTATAAGTGAGGCTAGGCTGGCAAAATTTTCAACAATTATAGATAAGCTTATTTTAGTTAAAGGATCAGCCTATAAATTTGTTATCATAGCGAAAATTAAATCCAATTAATTCCATGAAAGAAATTCCTTTTTTTAATTATCCAGCGTTATTTGCATCTAGAAGAGAAGAATACCTATCAACTCTTGAGAAAACACTCAGTAAGGGAGCTTTTATAATGCAGGATGAATTATTCGAATTTGAGGAGGAGCTTTGCAACTATTTGGGTGTAAAACATGCAATAGGTGTTGCAGATGGAACTATGGCAATTCTGATGTCTTTAATGGCATCTGATATCGAAGAAGGTGATGAGATACTTGTTCCGGCTCATACATTCATCGCCAGTGCTGCCGCTATTCATCATGTAGGAGCAAAGCCAGTTCTTGTTGATTGTGGTCCAGATCATCTTATATGTTCTAAGTCAGTAGAAAAAAATTTAACTGATAAGACAAAAGCAATAATGCCAGTTCAACTGAATGGTAGAGTGGCGAACATGGATGGAATTGAGAAAATTTCTAAACAAAATAATATATTGATTATTGAAGATTCTTGTCAAGCACTTGGGGCAAAATTTAAAGGAAGGTATGGGGGAACATTTGGTGAGGCAGGCACTTTCAGCTTTTTCCCCGCAAAAACGTTGGGTTGCTTTGGTGACGGAGGTGCGGTGATTACTGATCAAGATGATTTAGCAGCAAAAGTGAGAATGATAAGAGATCATGGCAGAGATCCATCTGATGGTAAGGTTAAGTTATTTGGGTTCAATGGTAGATTAGATAATATACAGGCAGCAATACTTCTGTTGAAATTACATAGCTACGATGATGACATAAAAACAAGAAGAGGATTAGCCGAAATTTATGAGTCTCGACTAAGAACAATAGACTCTCTTCTTTTGCCTCCACCTCCAACTGACGGAGATCATTTTGATATTTATCAAAATTATGAAATCGAGGCTGATTCAAGAGATGCTTTGAGAGATTTTCTTTCTGAAAATGGCATCGGGACAATACTTCAGTGGGGTGGTTACGCTCTCAATAATTTTGAAGAACTTAATCTAGATAATTATTTACCTTATACAGACAGGATGGTAAAAAAATTCATGATGTTACCCATGCATCAACTTCTTGTAGAAGAGGATGTGCACTTTATATGCGATAAAATTGAAGAATTTTACAATTGAGAGAGGTTGAAATTGAAAAAAAAGAAAGTTGATGTTTCTGGAGGTCTGAGAACAGATGCCGAAGCAAATGAAGGTTCATTAAACAACGAGTGGTTCGAAAAGAATACTTCGAGTTGGGGAAAAAAATTAGAAAATTTCCCAAAATACGTAAAGAGACAAAACCTTACACGTTTCTTAGCTCTTTACGAAATTTTTAAAAAGATTATTCCTGTTAAGGGTTCGATCATTGAGTGTGGTGTCAATCATGGCTTTGGGACAATGTCTTGGACAAAGTTTTCTGCAATTCTTGAGCCGGTTAACCTGACTAGAAGAATATACGGATTTGATACCTTTGAGGGTTTTCCTGAACCTTCAAAGAAAGATAAATCAGATCAGAGTAGTCATGTGAAAGCTGGTGATCTAGCTGCCGACACTTATGATGAATTGGTTGGATTAAATGCTATACATGATAAAACTAGATTCTTGGGCCATATCGAAAAGGTAAAATTAATCAAAGGAGATGCTACGGTAACTGTTCCCAAATTCATTGAGGATAATCCACACGTCCTGGTAAGTCTTCTTTTTTTAGATTTTGATTTATATGAACCAACTAAAGTTGCTCTTGAAAATTTTTATTCAAGAATTCCGAAGGGTGGAATTATTGCTTTTGATGAGCTTGATAATCCGCTGTGGCCAGGAGAAACTCAAGCAATGCTTGAATTCTTTAAAGAAGAAAGTCTTGAGATTCAACGTTTACCATTTGACCCGTACATTGGATTTGCAATCAAATGACATCAGCTAATAATACTTCTCTGGAACTAGCTAAATCTATTAGAAAACATGCTTTAAAGATGACTAGTTCTGGAAATAGTTCTCATATAGCATCAATTTTATCCATCGCCGACATATTGGCTGTGTTATACGGACAAGTATTAAGAGTAAAATCAGATAATCCACTCTGGAAAGAACGTGATAGGTTTATTCTAAGTAAGGGTCATGCAGGCGCAGGCGTATATGCAGCCTTGGCTGAGAGTGGATTTTTCTCAACTTCTTTGTTGAAGAGTCATTACCAAAATGGTTCTGTACTTAGCGGCCATGTTTCTCATAAGGATGTTCCTGGAGTTGAATTTTCGACAGGCTCTCTGGGCCATGGACTGGGAATCTGCTGTGGGATAGCTTACGCGGCAAAGCTAGATGGCGATACCTTCAAAACCTATAATGTGATGTCTGATGGTGAATGTGATGAGGGATCAAATTGGGAAGCTATTCTTTTCGCATCTCATCATCAGCTATCCAATTTAATAACCATCGTTGATTATAATAAGCTGCAAAGTCTCGATTCTACCGAATCAACCCTTGCATTAGAGCCATTTAAAGATAAATGGGAATCTTTTGGTTGGCGAGTTGAAGAAATAGATGGTCATGATCATAAACAATTAGTTCAAGCTCTTACTCAGTTAACTACCAAACCCCTTTGTGTTATTGCTCATACTATAAAGGGAAAGGGGGTTTCTTTTATGGAGAATGAAGTTCTATGGCATTACAGATCGCCTCAAGATGATGAGTTCGAGAAGGCTTTAGAAGAAATAGAAAATGCGTGACACATTTATAGAAGAACTTACATACTTAGCAAAAACCGACAACAATATTATGCTTCTGACAGGAGATTTAGGTTTTGGTGTTTTTGAAAAATTTAAAGATTTGTATCCTAATCAATTTTTGAATGTGGGAGTTGCCGAACAAAACATGACTATGGTGGCCTCAGGAATGGCCTTGAAAGGTAAAAAGGTTTTTACTTATTCAATAGCTAATTTCCCTACATTAAGATGCCTAGAACAAATAAGAAATGATGTTTGTTATCATGATTTAAATGTAACAATCGTATCAATAGGTGGAGGTTTTTCTTATGGCTCCTTGGGAATGTCGCATCATGCTACAGAAGATTTGAGCATAATGAGGGCTTTGCCTAATATCACTTGCGTTGTTCCCTCTAGCCTTCAAGAAGTAAAGGACGCCACTAAAGCATTATATGATAAATCTGGACCCTCTTACTTGAGACTTGATAAGTCTTTTGCAACTTATAGTGATTATCAAGGTTTTGAAATCGGGAAGGCGATAAAAATAAGAGATGGACATGATATTACCATAATAAGTACCGGCGGAATTCTTGAAGAGGTAATCGAAGCTGCAAAACTATTGGAAAAAAATTCTATAAGCGCCAGAATTCTAAACATGCATACTATTAAGCCATTAGATATTGAATCCATCCAGCAGGCTTGTATAGAGACATCTGGTATCTTAACCGTTGAAGAAAATAGTATTCTTGGTGGATTAGGAGGCGCGGTTGCTGAAGCCTGTTTAGAGAGTGAATGGAGACCTTCATTCTTCAGCCGAATAGGAATGCAAGATGAATACTCCTCTGTAGTGGGTGATCAACATTACTTAAGAAATTACTATGGATTAGATCGATTATCTATAATGGAGCGTGTTAAATATTTACTTTCCAAGTAAATGAAAAGATTTTTGGACATTTTAATTAGCTTATTAGGTCTGATATTTCTTTTTCCCATGATATTGTTTTTCTCTCTCTTAGTCTGGTTTCAAGATTATAGTTCTCCTTTTTATATGGCACCGAGGGTTGGAAAAAATGGAAAAATTTTTACCATGGTAAAGCTAAGGTCTATGGTTATAAGTGACGGAAAAGGAGCAGAGTCAACTTCTAAGAACGATCCCAGAATTACCCCTGTGGGAGAATTGATAAGAAAATATAAGCTCGATGAATTTACGCAGTTATGGAATGTTTTAGTTGGCGATATGAGCTTAGTTGGACCCAGACCCAATACTAATCTTGGAGTAAGTGTCTATACAGACAAAGAGATGCAGCTGCTAGATGTCAAGCCAGGTATAACTGATTTTTCGTCTATAGTCTTCTCAGACGAAGGAGAAATTTTGGCAAAATCACCAGATCCAGACAAAGATTATGATAGATTGATCAGGCCTTGGAAGAGTAGGCTAGGCTTAATTTATATTGAAAATGTAACTTTTTTTTTGGATATAAAGTTAATTTTCTATACGTTGATTGCAATATTTTCTAAGGAAAAGGCTCTGAATTGGCTCGTAAATTATCTGACTTTCTTGAATGTAGATGAGGAGATTATTGTTATTTCAACAAGAAAAAGAGATCTATATGAAATACCACCCCCTAGTTCTAAAGCACAAGCTTTGAGATAGAATTATAATTCTATAATGAGTTTAATCTTTAAAAATATCTTACTTTCCTATTCGAGGCCTGTGAAGAAACTCATTGTTATGGCCTCTGATCTTTTCTGCCTTTTCTTAGCAATGTTATTGGCTTTATTTATAAGTGATATTCAGTTTAACAGTATAAGCGCAGGTCAATTTTTTAATCTTCTATGGACACCTTTGATATGTTCATTTACTTTTTGGTATTTTGGTGTATACAGTTCGGTTGTTAGATACATTGATTTATCTGTAATTTTAATACTAGCTAGAGCTATATTTATTCTTGGTTTATTTACAATCTTAAGTAAATTGATCTATGGTTATTTTATAACTCTACTTTTGAGTCAGGTGCCAAAGTCGCTAATCAACCTAGAAGGATGGTTGGTCGGTATAACTCTTTTCACACTTTTAACTATAAGTTCAAGACTTATTGCTCATTATTACCTTTTTGACCGCGAATCGGAGAAGAGAATAATTATATATGGAGCAGGTTCAGCTGGTATTCAATTAGCTAATGCTCTGAGAGTCAGCACTGAGATGCAACCTATCGCTTTTCTTGATGCAAATCCCTCTCTACAGGGAACTTATATTGGTGATATAAAAGTACTTCATCCCAAAAGTTTGGAAAGATTGGTATCCCGAAAAAAGGTCGATGAGGTTCTTATTGCAATGCCTTCGGTTTCGAAGCCAGTTCTGAAGAGATTACTCAAGGAAATTGAAGATTACCAAATCAAGGTAAGAATCTTACCTGGACTTGCTGAACTTGCTCAAGGAAAAGTATCTGTTTCAGAATTGAAAGAAGTTGAAATACTCGATTTACTTGGGAGATTGGAAGTTGACTCTAATCACCAGTTGATGGATAGAAATGTCAAGGATAAAGTTATTCTCATAACTGGGGCCGGAGGATCTATAGGCTCTGAAATATCCAGACAAGTAGCTAGTAATGGAGCTAAGCAAGTCATTTTATTGGATTCAAATGAGTATTCTCTTTACTCTATAAAAAATGAATTAGAGTTAAATATGCCAGATGTAGAATTTTATTCACTCTTAGCAAATATTTGTGACCGAAATAAGATCAATGAAATTTTCAGAACTTTTGAAGTAGATACTGTTTATCATGCTGCTGCTTATAAACACGTTCCGCTCGTTGAAGAAAATCCTTTTCAAGCAGTCACTAACAATATTTTTGGTACAAAAATTTGTGCCGAAGTTGCTATCGATAATGGAGTTGAAACTTTTGTGCTTATTTCTACAGATAAAGCGGTGAGACCAACTAATATTATGGGTGCAACTAAGAGATTTGCAGAGTTGGTTCTGCAATCTCTAGCTCACAATCAGGCTTCAAGAATGACGATGGTAAGGTTTGGTAATGTTATTGGATCTTCTGGATCTGCAATACCCCTTTTTCAAAAGCAAATTAGAGAAGGAGGTCCTGTTACTGTAACACACCCCGAAGTTGTGAGATATTTTATGTCAATTCCAGAGGCCGCAGAACTCGTCATACAAGCAGGTGCTATGGGGCAAGGTGGTGATGTTTTTGTTTTGGACATGGGGGAACCAGTAAAAATCTTAGAATTAGCGAAAAGATTGATTAATCTTAGCGGCATGGAATTGATTGATCAAAATAATCCTGACGGAGACATTGAAATTAAGTTCACAGGCCTCAGGCCTGGCGAGAAACTTTATGAAGAACTTCTCATTGGTGAAAACGCAAGCTTTACAGAACATAAAAGAATATTCAAAGCCCAAGAAGAATTTTTACCTTATGAAGAACTTGATGAGTATCTTAAGAAGATTAGAGAAGCTGAATCAAGTGGAGATATTATTACCCTTAAAAATATACTCGAAGAAGTTGTGTCTGGATATAGATCTGATCAAGAAATAGTTGATGTCTTATATCTCCAAAATAAAATAAAGAAGAACTAAAAATTTTGTATACATACATTAATTCATTAGAAGACTTATCATTTCTAAATAAAGAATTAACAAAGAAGCCCTATGTCGCAATAGATACTGAGTTTCGGAGGACTAAAAAAGACAACATGAAATTGGCTTTAGTCCAGATTAATGACGAAGAAGAAATTTTCATCATTGATACAATACATATAAAAGATCCTCAAGGATATGTAAGCTTCCTTTTTTCAGAAAATGTTACTAAGATTTTTCATTCTTGTAAGGAGGACTTAGAAGCTATATATTCTTGGACAAAAAAAGAGACTATTAACATTTTTGATACTCAAGTTGCTAATTCATTCTTAAATGGAGATTTCACAATAAGTTATCAAGGATTAGTAGAACAAGAACTAGGTATTATTCTGAATAAGAATGAGACCAGATCAAATTGGATAAGGAGACCTCTCACTGACTCTCAACTCAAATATGCTGCACTGGACGTCGAGTACTTAATCCATCTATATAAACTACAAAAAGAAGAGTTATCAAAATCATATAAACTAGATTGGCATAATCAAGATCTTAAAAGACTCACAAAAAATGTATTTAATTCAGGCTCTGCCTTTGATGATTTAGAGCGGATTATCAGTAAATCTCAGGAAACTGAACTGCTGAATCAATTTAATAAACTTGTAGAAAAAATATCAGAGCGTGAACAGATAAATCCAACCTTATTTTTTTCAAAAAAAGCGCAAAGGGACTTTTTGAGATTAGTATTTAAGCAAGGGCTGGATAGTGCATGTGAAGAAATCACACCTTGGAGATGCCAATTAATTAAAGACAAGATGTTAAATCTTTTAAAATAGAATCATGCTCTGGTTAATTTACATCTTAGCGTCAATAATGATCAGCTTCCAAGTAGCTCAGTTAAAAAAAAAAATATTTAGTGGAGATTTTCTTATTTTTTCTAATATTATTTGTTACCCCAACTCAAATTGAAACCTCCTCTGCTGACCTTGCTCCCTCAATATTTACTTTTTTTTATAATATTTTGTTCGAGCAAAACTTCTCAATACGTGTCTTGAGGCCAGTCTTTTTATCTTTGCCACTAGCTATAATTTTTATCTTTATTTTCTGGTTTTTTAAAAGAAAATTCTTTTAGCCTGAAGGCTTTTTAAATTTAACAAACCGATAGCATTTTTCCCTTTGAGCATACCAGCACACTCTCCTGGGTTAAAGATTAAAATCCCATTTTTAATTTCATTTCTATATTTGTGGGTATGTCCATGGACTACGATATCAGTATTTTTATTCTGCGATAAGAAGCAGTCAATTTCATCAGGTTCATGAAATATAGCGATTTTCCTGTTACATATTTTTAATATTTTTGGGGGTTCCTGAAAAGAGAAATTATTAACTTCTGCAGCTTCTTTGATACCAATCTCATTTCTATCATTATTTCCATATACTCCAATGAGTTTACCATCAAGTTTGGAAAACTTTTCCAATGATTTTTTATTAGTAATATCACCTGTATGAATTACCATAGAAATAGATAACTCATTAAATAAAGAGATTATTTTATCTATACTTTTATGGTTGTTGTGCGTATCGCTTACAACACCAATTAGCATTTAAGCATCAGACTTTTTCTAAAATATGAATTCCGCACGCGCTCCCAAGGCCAATAACGTGTGTCATTCCAATCTTTGCATTTTCAACTTGTCTTTGTCCTGCTTCTCCTCTCAAGTGAGTACAAACCTCATATATGTTTGCTATCCCGGTTGCCCCTAAAGGATGACCTTTTGAAAGAAGCCCTCCGGATACATTAACCGGTATCCTACCTCCCAACTCAACTTCACCTTCGTCAATAAGTCTTCCTGCTTCACCATCATTACAAAGTCCTAGATTTTCATAATGAAGCATCTCTGCAGTGGCGAAACAATCGTGAAGTTCTACGAGATCTACGTCACTCGAGTCTAAACCAGCCATTTCATATGCTTCAGCTGCTGCTTTCCGAGTACAAGAATTAACATCCGGCATTACAAGGTCTCTTTCTTGATAAGGGTCACTAGTCATAACTGAGGCCTTTATTCTTACAGCCCTTTGCATTCCTAACTCTTTTGCTTTTTTCTCTGAGACTAAGACTGCCGCAGCCGCGCCATCAACATTAACAGAGCACATTAATTTTGTATTTGGATAAGAAATCATTTCTGCATTCATAACCTCATCCAAAGGTGTCTCTATTTGATACCTTGCCTTAGGATTCATTGTTGAGTGATGATGATTTTTAACTGAAATTTTGGCGAATTGCTCAAATGTAGTTCCATATTGCCTTGAATGCTCCATTCCTGCTTCTGCAAAAACTGCAGGCATAGTTCCTGAACCTAAAAGACCTTCTTTAGGAATGCCATTTCCTCCACCAGCACCACCTAGAAGGCCTGTACCCATTTGCTCAACACCTACTGCCAAAACTACATCATACAATCCTGCTTTTATCGAGGTCCATGCTTCTCTAAATGCCGTAGCTCCTGTCGCACAAGCATTAGAGCAGTTTACAACAGGAATTCCAGTTTGACCTATCTCTTGAAGAATACGTTGACCAACCATTGCATTTGCCTGCCCCAAGTTACCGCAGTAGAAGGCTTCCATATTTCCAATATTCAATCCTGCATCATCCAACGCTAATAAAGCTGCCTCTGCACCAAGATCAGGAACTGTCCTTTCAGGAAACCTACCAAACTTGATCATATCAACACCTAAAACATATACATCACTCATAATTTTCTCCC
>MDTG01136117.1_pt1 | contig 21554 bp, 18 predicted proteins | sample 811421 | NCBI WGS metagenome assembly MDTG01 (sample SAMN05326645, study PRJNA326480) | marine metagenome | isolation source: seawater | place: Pacific Ocean: South East | collected 2011 | reverse complement strand
TCCTTGATGGCAACCAATTAAAATACCATTTTTCATCATATCATTTGCATTATCATAACTATCATTAGCAATATAATTTTGATCTTTCATCATTGGTTGATTAATAATATTTCCTGAAAAAGGGGGTCTGGTCTGAATTCCTCTCAATTCAAAATAAGTCTGTACTTCTTTTCTTGAAAAAGGAGATTTTTCATTAATTATGAATGGAAAATGCATCCAAACAATTTCTGCATCTGGATGAGGAATGCCAACTCTTAAATATTCATTGTAATTTTTAAAAATTTTTTCCATTCGTCGATAAGCGGCTATTCTTTTTTCTTTTACAATTGAAAAGTTAGACAGTTGTACTAAACCAAATGCAGCACCCATCTCAGATGGTTCAAGTTGATATCCAGGATATTCAAAAATAAACTTTGCATCGTATTCAATTCCGTTTAATTCAACACCAAATCTTTTTTCTAAACTCTCTGCTTTAGCGATATCAATAAATTCTGAGGATGTTCGGCCCCAAGATCTTAAAAGTCTGGCTTTGCGTGCCATTTTTTTGTCATTTATTCCTATCCATCCTCCATTACCACCGCAATTTATTATATGTGAGCCATAAAAACTAGTAATGCTTATATCTGATCGATCACCAGTTGGCCTACCTCTTAAAGTTCCTCCCAAAGTATCAGCTGAGTCCTCAATGACTAATAAGCCACGTCGATCTGCGATTTCTTTAATAACGTCCCAGTCAGGAATATTTCCTAGCATATTTGGTATCCAAAGAGCTGAGGTTTTTTTTGTAATAAATTCTTCAACCCTGGTGGCATTAATGTTTAATGTATCTTTATCGGCATCCATGAATACTGGTATCAGTCCATTTTTTAAAATTGGTGTTACAGTTGTCGCAAATGTAAAAGCAGCTGTAATTACCTCTGACCCTTTTGGTAAATTTGCAACTTCCGCAGCAAGCATTAATGAGGATGTGCCAGAATTTGTCATAAGTCCGTAAGTTTTATTAAACATCTTAGAGACAATGCTTTCCATTTCAGCAACATTTTTTCCCATTTGTGTGGAAGATTTAAGCACTGCCACTACAGCATCTATTTCAGCTTGACCATGAACGGATTGTGCATAAGGCACTCTAAGAAATTTTGGGTCTTTCATATTTGTGTCACTTACATATTAAATCTAATTAAATGTCAAATAATTTTCATTAGAGATAATGTTAGAATCTAATAAAGATCTAGTATCAAAAATAATTTTATCTGATAATGAAGTTCCAAGTTTATCAATTGACTTATAAATAGACCAATTTGTAGCTATTATTATTATATCTGCATTGGCAACTGCTGTCTCCCAATCATTTACGAATCTTATACCTAAAGAGGATTTAATTGATTTTTTAGTATTTTCTATCGCTATTGGGTCATGAGCAGTAAGAGATGAAACTTTATTATAAAGTAAATTAATAATTTTTAATGATATAGACTCCCTTACATCATCAGTATCAGGTTTAAAAGAAAGCCCTAATACTAAAACACTTTTATCAGATAAGTTATTTATTTTTTTTTTTAATATTTTTAATAATTGCTTTGGTTGTTCGTCATTAACAGAAATTACTGCATCAATTATTTTTGAAGGAATAGACAATTCTTTAGATAAAGTAGAAAGTGCCGTGACATCTTTAGGGAAGCAACTACCTCCATATCCGGGCCCTGGTTTTAAATAATCTAATATTTTAGGAAATATTTTTTTTTGATTTTTTACAGATGGTGACCATCTTTTGTCAAGATAAATACCTTTCATCACTTTTTTAAAATCTATATCTCCTATTTTACTTGCAATATTAGCATATTCGTTAACACTAGATATTAATGTTGCAAGAATAGTATTATTAACATACTTCATCATTTCAGCAGAACGACTGTTTAATTCTATTTTTTCACAATTCCATGAAGCATAAATTTCTCTTAAAATATTTAATGTAGTTTCATCTTCATATCCCATGACAATTCTATCAGCTTCAAGAAAATCCTCCACAGCATTTCCCTCTCTTAAAAATTCTGGGTTCATACCTAATCCGAATTCACCCAGTTTTTTATCTGATTTTTTTTCTATTATTTTTTTAAAAAATGTATCTGTTGTTCCAGGGAGAACCGTGCTTCTTAAAATAATCGAAATAAATTTATTTGATTGTTTAATTAGCCTTCCAAGCATTATTGCCACTGATTCTATTTGGCTAAGGTCAGCTTTTCCATTCAAACTTGGAGTTCCAACAGCTACAAGAATTACATTAAAATTCAATAATACATGCTCATTTGATACTCTCAGAACCTCAAAAGAAATATTTTCTTTTGACTCTATTAATAAATCATTTAATCCATTTTCATAAATTGGAATTATTCCATCTTTTAATAAACTAATTGGTTTTACACTTGAGTCAAAACAAGTAACAGAGTGTCCTTTTGATGCAAAACAAATACCTGATACTAAACCCACATAACCTGTTCCAATTATAGCTATTCTCATTAATTAAGGGTTTCTTTTAAAAATCGTAAATAACGCTCTACACCAATTTTTACATCAACAGTTGGATTAAATCCTAAAATTTTTCTAGCTTTATCAATTGATGGACACCTTCTATTAGGATTATCTATCATATAGTTCATATCTGAACTTTTTTTAAAATTTATAGAGCCCCGATAATCAAATATATCGCTTCCAATCATTTTGAAAATTTCTGCAAACTTTTTTACATTTATTTCAGGCTTATCCATGCCTATATTAAAATAATTATATGCTCCGTGTGTTAAACATAGAAGATAACCTGCTATGGCATCAGATATGTAACAGAATGTTCTTGTTGGGCTTCCATCAGACATAATAATTAGATCTTTTTTTTCTATGACTTGTTTTGCAAAATCAGCAGGTAATCTTTTATCATCTAATTTCATACCGGGACCATAATTATTAAAAGGTCTAGCTATAGTAATGGGCATGTTATATTGTTTTGAATATACCCAACATAAAGTTTCACCAAATCTTTTTGACTCATCATAACAAGCGCGCGGTCCATGACAACTTACATTTCCTCTATACTCTTCAATTGTTGGAATAAATTCTGCATTAGGATCGCCATAAATTTCACTTGATGAAAAAAATAAAAAACCTTCTATGTGTTCTTTTGCTTTAAAAAAATCAAGCAGTCTTCTTAAACCCCATATATTTGCATCTATTGTTTCAAGAGGAAATTTTCTATAAAAACTTGGGGATGCAATTGATGCACCATGTATGACATACTTTGTATTAGATACATCAGGTACTTGACTGATATCATCTTTGGAAATATCAAATGATATAATGGATAATAAAGATGGAAATTTATTTTCTAATTCAAACAACCATTTTGACTTTCCTAACTGAAAATTATCCAATGCAATAATTTTTTTTAATCCAAGATTATGGCCGTAATTAGCAAAATAGTTTAAAAAATAAAAACCTAGAAAACCTGCACAACCAGTAATAACAATTGTGGCATCGACCCAGTTACCTTTGAATTTGATTATATTGTGAATTTTTTCTAAATCTTCATCAACTATTTTATTGTTCATTTTTTTTGAAAATGAAATTTTTGAAGATTAAAGAGTTTTACCATATTTTCCAGGGAGCTTCATTGCTATTCCAAAGATCCTGTAAATATACCATATCACGTAAGGTATCCATTGGCTGCCAAAAACCTTCATGTTTAAATGCCATGAGATTATTTTCTTCAGCTAGTTTATTCAAAGGCTCTTGCTCCCAGATACAATCGTCTCCTGTTATTTTTTTTAAAACTTTTGGTGAAAGAATGAAAAAACCACCATTGATTAATCCACCATCACCTATTGGTTTTTCAGTAAATTTTTCAATTTGATCATCTTGAATATCAAGTGCACCAAATCTACCAGGTCTATATACTGCCGTGAGAGTAGCTTCCTTACCGTGTTTCTTATGAAACTTTATAGAGTCTGATATGTTTATATTTGAAAGTCCATCTCCGTATGTAAAACAAAAAGCCTCTTCATTTTTAATATATTCAATTACTCTTCCTAATCTTCCACCAGTCATAGTACTATCACCTGTATCAATTAAAGTAACTGTCCATGGCTCAGTTCGTTCTTGGTGGACCTTCATTCTATTTTCTTTCATAAAAAAAGTTACATCAGATTGATGCAAAAAATAATTAGCAAAATATTCTTTAATTGTATAACCCTTATATCCACAACATATTATGAAATCATTTATACCATGTGTGGAGTAGATTTTCATAATATGCCAGAGAATAGGTTTGCCACCAATTTCTACCATAGGTTTTGGTTTAGAACTTGTTTCTTCACTAAGTCTAGTACCTAACCCACCAGCTAATATAACTGCTTTCATTTAAAATTTATTTTTTCCAAGATTGTATTTTTATCTGAAATTTAGAGCAGATTAAACTAACAATTTCATGATAATTATTATTAACATTTATCCTTTTTTTTCCTCGGCTTATAAGGTTTTTTCTTAAAATTTCATCACTTAAAAGATTGACAATATGTTTAGCCATACTTTCTGGATTATTTAAATCTAATAATAAAGCTGCATCTCCAACCTGATCTCTTAATCCTGGTAAGTCAGAATACAGTACTGGCACACCAAGGGCAAAAGCTTCAAGAGGGGGGATATTTGTTGGGCCAAAATATGTAGGCATTACTAAAGCAATTGATTCTTTGTAGAGACTCGCTATATCATCATTTTCAACAAATCCTAAAAAGTGAACTTGATCAGAAAGATTTAATTCCTCAGAGATTCTTTTAACATATTCAAGATTCCCAGCATCACCACCAGCAAAAACAACATCAACTGTTTTATTAAACACTTCCTTGAGAATTTTCGCACCCTGTAAGATGTATGTATGATTTTTATGTGCCCAAAATTGAGCGGGATAGAAAATATAATCTCTTGAAATATCAAATTTTTTTTTAATGTTTTTATTAATAGCAATTTCAGAATTACTTATATTAAATGAAGGTAAAAAAGGTGCTATGTATAATCTTGATTGATCAACCATGTATCGTTTTGCAATATTATTTCTACCTAATTCAGAGTCAACAATGACAGCTATTGCTCTCTTTAGGCTTTTATTTAAACCCGTTTCTCTTATTTCAAAAATTCTATTTTTATATACTTCGGGGAATTCTGGTTCATCTCTATGACAAAGATCCCAAATTGTTATAATAAAGTTTAAATTTTCAAGATAATTTGACCAATTTGAGGGTGACAAAAAATATACAAGATCAATATTTTTTTCAAACAAACATTTTTCAAATTTATTAAAACCTAAAAGCTTTTGTATACTCTCTAAAAAAAATTCTGAGTATATTAGACTTCTAATTTTAAGCCATCCTCTATTAAATTTCGAAACTTTAATATATGTTACGTCTAAACCATATTCTTTAAGAGTTGTTACATTTTGAGCATATGTCGTAAAGTAGATTGGTGTATAAAATTCATTTATTTTATTAATTTGCATAGAAACATTCAAAGCTTGTTGATATCCCCCTCCTACACTTAATAATTGGTCAAAAATTATTGCTAGTCTAATCTTTCTATATTTCATTTATTTATATTAAACCTCAAATTATTAAGATGGCAACATTTGTAATTGAATAACTATTTAAGGATAAATAATTAGCAATTCCAATAAATTTAATTAGAAACTATAGTCTCCCATCTACAGAACCTGCATCAAAAATATGCATTACATCATAAATTATGTGATTAGGCTTTCCATATTCTTTTATTTTTTTTAATGACATTTTTTTAAATTCATTATGTGCAACAGCTAATAAAATTGAGTCATATTTTTGAATTGAGGGTATATCTATTAAATCTAAATCATATTCTTGGTTTGCTTGATCCTTATTAACCCAAGGATCATACACTTCAACATTGCAATTTAGATCCAAAAATTTTTTTAATAAATTAAATACTTTTGAATTACGAAGGTCTGGGCAGTTTTCTTTGAATGTAATACCCATTATAAGAATATTTGCATTCATAACTTCAATATTTTTATTTTTCATTAACTGTACGACCTGAATTGCTACATACTCAGCCATGCTATCGTTTAGTTTTCGACCTGCCAATATTATCTCGGGGTTATAACCAACTTCAATGGCTTTATGAGTTAAATAATAAGGGTCAACACCAATACAATGTCCACCAACTAAACCTGGTTTGAATGGTATGAAATTCCATTTTGTACTTGCTGCTTTTAACACAGACTCAGTATCAATATCAAGCTTATTAAAGATCATTGATAGCTCATTAATTAGAGCAATATTTACATCTCTTTGGGTATTTTCTATAACTTTAGCTGCTTCAGCTATTTTAATACTACTCGCTTTGTGCGTACCAGCAGTTATTATTTCTTTATATAAATTATCAACTTCATTTGCTATTTCAGGTGTAGAACCAGAGGTCACTTTTTTAATATTTGTCAAACGATGAGATTTATCTCCTGGGTTAATACGCTCTGGAGAATAACCACAGTAAAAATCTCTATTAAACAATAAGCCTGACTTTTGTTCGAGTATGGGTACACAAATTTCTTCTGTTGCTCCAGGGTAGACAGTTGACTCATAAATTATTATGTCACTCTTTTTAAGAATACCTCCCAAAGACTCACTTGATTTCAGTAAAGGTAAGAAATTAGGTTTGTAATTTGAGTCAATCGGTGTTGGTACCGTAACTATAAAAATATTACAGTCTTTTATGTCATCAATGTCAGTTGTATATTTTAGATGGATAGCTGATTTAAGTTCATCTATAGAATTTTCTAAAGTTGTATCAATATTATTTTTTAACTCTTTTATTCTGGATTTAGAAATATCATAACCTATAACCTCTCTTTTCTTACCAAATTCTACAGCAAGGGGAAGACCAGTATAGCCTAGGCCAATTATTGCAATTTTTTTCATACTATCTCCTATTTTTTAATCACAACCCATACAACACTCCAGGTTTTAAAACTTGGCTTTTTATTTGTCAGCCACTCATATTTTTGATCAATTTGAAATCCATGCCTATCACACAACATTTCAAGTTCAGTATCAAAAAAAAATCTCATTTGATGGAGTTCTTTTTTTTTAAATTGTGTATTGTCTTTAATATTTTTAACAGAAATATTAAAGCTTACATCAACTCTATTTAAATGTGCGAGCATTTGAGTTTCTGTTATTCTAGTTATTTGTATAATTTCATTTTCTAATTTTTTAATTTTTTTCCTAGGAGGATCTGCCAAAACAGCAGGACCATACCAAAAATCAAATATAAATAATCCACCTTTATTTAAGTGATTAATAGCAACAGAAAAAACTCTATCCAATAAATCGTTAGTATTTTGATAACTCATCACATGAAAAAGAGAGACAATTACATCAAATTTTTTTCCAAGCTCTAATTGTGTAATGTCAGATTGTGAGAATGTAAGTTCACTCTCTCTGCCTTTTCTTCTAAGCTCAGCTATATTTAGCATCTCTTCACTTATATCAACACCATGAATTGTGTATCCTTTATCACACAAAATCTTATCATGTTTGCCCGTGCCGCACCCAAGATCAAGAATTGTTTCAATTTTATTTGGATATTTTTGAATTAGTTGAATGATATAATCTACCTCTGCATTATAATCTTTATCTTGATAAAGAAGATCATAATACTTGGAGTATAGATCACCAAATTGACTCAAGATAAAACCGTATGAAGACCTCTAGAGACTTCCTCTACTTGATCTTTTGTTAATGCAAGACCGCTTGGAATATAAAAACCTGTTGTGTAGAGTTTTTCACTATTTGGGAATTTATCCTTTAAAAATAATCCAGATTTATTAAAAACCGGCTGCTGATGCATTGGATAATAAAAAGGTCTTGTTCCTATTTTTAGTTCCTTAAGTCCGGACATCACCTCTAGAGCTGTTTTTGAAAATTTCTCTTTCAATGTAATTGCATAAACCCAATAAATATTTTCACAATATTTTGTAAATTTTATCGGAAGATTTAACATATCTAAATCTTTTAAAAGGTGATTATAAGTTTCTCCAATCCACCTTTTTTTTCTTACAATTTTTTCAATATTTTCTAATTGTGCTACACCTAAAGCTGCTTGTATGTTTGTCATTCTATAATTAAAACCAATCTCATGATGAACAAATCTTTGATCACTAAAAAAAAGATTTCTCAAGCTTTTTGATCTTTGATCTAAATTAGAATCGTTACAAAGAACCATGCCTCCCTCACCAGTAGTTATATGCTTATTTGGATAAAAACTAAAAATACTAATATCTCCAAAACTACCACACTGTTGGCCTTTATAAGTAAGACCAATAGCGTGTGCAGCATCCTCTATGACTTTAAGATTGTATTTTTTTGCAAGGTTTAAAATTTGATCAACATCAACAGTTAGTCCATACATATGGACCATCATAATAGCCTTAGTTTTTGAATTGATTTTGGGCTCGATATCTTCAATTTTCATATTGAAAGTATCGTATTCGCAATCAACTAAAATTGGTTTAATGCCTAACTTAGTTAGTGCTTGAGCACAGGATATAATTGTGAACGATGGCATTATAACTTCGTCACCCTCTTGTAATTTTAATGCGGATACAGCTATATCTATGGCTGCGGTTCCACTGGTGCATGCTGTGGCATAGTTTCTTCCAACAAAATCTGCCAATTGTTTTTCAAATTTCTGAACAAAAGGGCCCTCGGAGCTGATCCAACCGGTATCGATACATTCATTAATATATTTTTTTTCGTTACCACTTAGTAGTGGTTCATTTACCATTATCATTATTTTAAATTTAATTTTTCATCTGCGATTGACTCAAACCTTGTTTTATCTTGCTCTCCAGAATATGGTCCTTGTTTAACCTCTATAATTTCACTTTCTTCGATCATAGTAAAACCATGACCGCCACTTGAAAACAACACTACATCTCCTAGATTTAGCATACGACTTTCTATGTAATCTTTATTATCATCATAATAATCTACTCTTACTTTACCACTTTTAATAAAAAGTACCTCTTGAGTTAACGACACTTTTCTTTCAACTTCGTTATGTACATGTGGAGGGATTTTATATCCTTTTTTTCTTTTCATATATGCTAATTGCTGTGAAAAGTCATTAGGTGTAAAAAATTTTATTCCGTCTGTTTGATATTGAGATCTGATGATAATAGATAATATTTTGTTATTATTATATACGTACTCTAGCATCACATAATTATATGTTTTTTATATACCATTGATAATGAGAATAAGTATTTTTTTTTAATTTGCATTGTGTGACCCATCTATTTTTAAAAATATTCTAATTATTTTATGTTAGTAGTTACATATAATCTACAAAACAAATTTATTTTATATCTCATATTAATTATTTTTGATTTTTCATATATCGATCAATTTCTAAAGTAACCTTAATTATTTACAAAACACAGTTAATATCTACAAATCTATTTAAAAACTTGTTCAATCATAATAACATTGAATGTAAATTTGTAATTAATCAAAATATCTGTGAAATGAAATGAATAATAGTGTTACAGCAAAAAAGACTATGTCAACATTTGTCCCTCCAAAACCACTAAATACAGCCGTTTTATTTTTAGTTTTTAATCGAATTAATACTACGAAACAAGTATTGAGTGCAATCAGTGATGCCAAACCGCCAAGACTATACATAGCTGGAGATGGAGCACATTCATTTAACGAAAAAGAATGTAAAAAAGTGCAAGAGGTTCGAGATTACATTATGCAAAATATTAATTGGAAGTGTGAAGTCAAAACCCTATTTCGTGAAAAAAACCTTGGTTGTAAATATGCTGTAACCAGAGCAATTTCATGGTTTTTTGATAATGAGAAAAAAGGAATTATCTTAGAGGATGACTGCTTACCAAGTCAGAGTTTTTTTTGGTATTGCGAAGAATTGTTAGAAAAGTACGAAGATGATAAAACTGTTTACTTGGTCTCTGGTGAAACCCATGACTCAAAATTCTTAAATACTGGTGAAGATTACGCCTTTTGTAAATATCCTTTGCTTTGGGGTTGGGCATCATGGAAGAGAGCATGGAAGTATTATGATCCTGAGATGCATGATTGGCCAAAAGAGAAAGAAAAAATATTAAGCTCAATTTCAAAATATAAATATACTACAAATTTTTGGAGAACAAATTTTGAAAGAATGTACAATAAAGAGATTGATACATGGGATTATCAGCTTTTTTATCATTTACAAAAAAATAATGGCAAATGTATTTTTCCGAGATTAAATTTAGTAAGTAATATTGGCTTTGGAATTGATGCAACTAGAACCACAAATCTAGAGTCTGAGGCTGCCAATCGCAAAAGATATGAAATTAATTTACCTTTGAACCATCTAATTAAAACGAAGTCTGAGGAAAGAGCTAATAAATTTTATGATTTAAATGAATTTACATTGAAGCCCTCTTTTTTTCATTTTTTAAATCGTATAACTTTTAAATTTCTAAAAAAAATTCTGGGATCAAAAAAAACTTACTTACTGAGAAGTTACATTAAAGATAAATTACATTAAATAAAAATTAAATAGTTTTATATAATTTAATTCAACTAATATTATATATATGATATTAGATTATATTACTTTACCATTATAAATTAAAATTATCAAAAAATGCATTATCTAACTAATTCAACCCTAACAATCAAAGACACAAATTTAGCTATTAAAGTGATTAAAAGTCAAAAAATTACAAAAGGAAAATATACTGAGTCAGTAGAAAACGCATTTAAACGTAAATTAGGAAGATACTCAATTTTTGTAAACTCTGGATCATCAGCTAATTTACTGGCATTTTCTTTGCTTATTAACAAATATAGAAAAAGTAATATTTTAAAAAGTGGTGATGAGGTTTTGATACCTACACTTTGTTGGTCAACATCTCTTTACCCTATTATTCAATGTGGCCTAAAGCCTATTTTTGTTGATGTTGAAAAAGTCACCTTAAATGTCTCTTTGGAGGATTTAAAAAATAAAATTTCCTCTAAAACAAAGTGCATAATGCTTGTACACGCTCTAGGTAATTGTGCTGAAATGGATAAGTTACGAAAAATTTGTAAAAAAAATAAATTGATATTAGTTGAAGATACTTGTGAGGCTCTTGGATCAAAGTTTGATAATAAATATTTAGGAACGTTTGGGGATTTATCTACTTTTTCTTTTTATTTTTCTCATCACATAACATCTGGAGAGGGAGGATTGATAACTTGTAAAAATTACTCTGATTATAAAATTTTACTTTCTCTGAGAGCTCATGGTTGGTCTAGAGATATCGATAAAATTAATAATAATAAAAAAGACTCTTTTTACTCACAATTTAATTTTATCAATATTGGTTTCAATTTAAGAGCTACTGATATTCAAGCAGCTTTACTTATTAACCAGATTTCGAAGATAGATAGTTTTAGGATTAATAGAAAATATAATTTTAATTTACTAAAAAAAAATTTATTAGAAAATAAGTTTTTGATTAAAAATATAGAAATACCAAGTAGCTATAAAAAAGCTAATATTAGTTGGTTTGGATTTCCAATTTTATTGAAAAACAATTTAGTAAAATACAGAGATAAAATAGCTATTGAATTAACTAAATGCGGCATTGAGACAAGACCTATTATAAGTGGGGATTTTACAAATCAAAAAATTTTTAAAAAATATAAATTATTTAATAAAAATAATTTAAATTTAAAAAATTCTGTATTAATTGATAAATCTGGCTTTTTTATAGGCAATTACTCTTATAAAATTAAAAAAGATATTGCAAAAAAAATTGCTAGTAAATTTACAGAAATACTAAAAAAATATGAGTATAAAAGTATCAAAAATTAAAAAAAGGGCGTTTATTACTGGTGTTACTGGTCAGGATGGCTCTTATTTAGCAGAATTTCTTCTTAAAAAAGGATATGAGGTGCATGCTATATTAAGAAGATCATCTAATTTCTCTACAAAAAGGATAGACCATATTTTATTTGATAAAAATTTTAAAACGTATTACGGAGATCTTTCAGATGGAAGCAATCTTCATAGTATAATTAATAAGGTAAATCCTCATGAAGTATATAATCTTGGAGCACAATCACATGTTGCTGTATCTTTTCAAATACCTGAATACACTGCTGAAGTTGATGCAATATCAACAATTAAATTATTAGAAATCATAAGAGGTTTAAAAATAAAAACGAAATTTTATCAGGCTTCCTCATCAGAAATGTTTGGAGGTCTACCTGGAAGTCACCCTCAAAACGAGAAAACACCATTTTACCCGAAATCTCCATATGGTGTATCAAAAGTTTTCTCTTATTGGGCAACAGTTAATTACAGAGAGACTTATAATATATTTGCTTGTAATGGAATTTTATTTAATCATGAGTCACCAAGAAGAGGTGAAACTTTTGTTTCAAAAAAAATTACTAAAGGTGTTGCAAATATTTTTAAAAATAAACAATCTATTCTTTATCTTGGTAACTTAAATGCAAAAAGAGATTGGGGTCATGCCAAAGACTATGTCATCGCACAGTGGAAAATATTACAACAAAAAAATCCATCAGATTATGTAATATCAACTGGCAAAACTCATACCGTGAGGAGATTTGTTGAGTTAGCTTTTAAAGAAATTGGTATTAATTTACAATGGAAAGGTAAAGGCTTGAATGAAGTTGGATTTGATAAAAAAACAAAAAAAATATTTGTCAAAGTAGATAAAAAATACTTTCGAAAATCTGAGGTTGAATTATTGAAGGGTGACTCAACTTATGCAAGAAAAAAATTAAATTGGAAACCAAAAATTTCATTTGAGAAGCTTGTAAAGATTATGGTTCAATATGACTTAGAAAATGATAATTACGGCGGAAAAGAAATTTACTAGTTTTTGTTATTATTATGAATGAAAAAAAAAGAATTTTTGTATCAGGGCATAAGGGTCTTGTAGGTTCTGCTATCGTAAGACAACTCCAAAAAAATCAAGATAATGAATTAATACTTAAGGATAGAAGTGAACTTAATTTGATTAATCAAGAAGAAGTAGAGTATTTTTTTAGAAATGAAAAAGTAAATCAAGTATATTTAGCTGCTGGAAAAGTCGGCGGAATTAATGCAAATAATTCTATGCCTGCTAACTTCATATATGAAAATTTAATGATAGAAGCAAACATCATCCATTCTTCATTTATAAATAATATTAAAAAATTACTTTTCCTGGGGTCAAGTTGTATTTATCCTAAATATGCTAGTCAACCAATGAAAGAAACTGAACTTTTAAAAGGATATTTAGAGCCAACTAATGAACCGTATGCTATAGCAAAGATTGCAGGTATAAAACTTTGTGAAAGTTATAATCGTCAATATCGGAATACAAAAGATATTGATTACAGAACAGTTATGCCTACAAATATTTATGGACCTGGTGATCATTATGATGAAGAAAAGAGTCACGTAATTCCTGCTTTAATTATGAAGTTTAGAAAAGCTGTGATCAATAAACAACCAAAAATAGAATTGTGGGGATCAGGAAACGCCAAAAGAGAATTTTTATATGTTGATGATTTAGCAAGAGCGTGTGTGTTTATTATGAATTTGGATACAAAAATATATAACAGATATATAAGTGATATGAATAATCACATAAATATCGGTTATGGTGATGACATTTCTATAAGAGAATTAGCAAAAAAAATATCACAATTAACAAACTTTAAGGGTGATATAATATATGATGATAAAATGCCAGATGGAACTCCTCGCAAATTAATAGATAGTACTATAATAAATAATATGGGTTGGAAGCCAGAAATGTCATTAGACGATGGCTTAAAAGCAACATATGAAGATTTTATAAATAGATTTAGTTGATCGTTTAATGATCATATTTCATGCTAGCCACTTATTGGGAAATCAGATTTTCCAATATTGTTTTGTAAACACAGTATCAAAAAAAGACGAAAAGATTTTTTTGATTGGTATGAATCATATTTCTAAAAATTTTAATGTAAAAAACAAAAATATTTATTTTTTGGAAATAAATTTATTATTGAAAATATTAATTAAAATATTTTTTCCAATTTTAAAGTTTTTATCGATATTACATTTAATTCATTTTTATAAAGAACAATATGATAAAGATGGGATACCTATTAATAATATTTACTATTCATCAGGTATTTTTCCTATAAAACTTGTCGAAACAGGATTTTTTCAAAATGTAAATCTAATTGACTTAAACTTTATTAATCATTTAGAAATTAAAAAAGAAATAAAAAATAAAGCAAATCAACTAATATTAGAAATTCCAAAAGGTTTCGAACCTGTATTTGTTCATATCAGAAGAGGAGATTATCTAAAAGAGTATTTCCAAGATATACGTGGTATCAATTTACCAATAACTTATTATTATGATGGTATAAAAGAGATAGAAAAAAACAAACTTAATAATTTTTTTATTTTTTTATCTGATGATATAAAATTTGTTAAAGAAAATTTTAATAATATAAAAAACAAATATATATCTGAAAATTCATATATAGTAGATTTTGCACTTATTTCATTATGTAATTATGGGGTTGTTTCAAATAGTACATTTTCTTGGACTGCATCATCCTTTATTAAAAGTAAAAAAAAAATAATTTTTCCAGAATATTGGTTAGGATGGAAAAAATCTATTAGTTCTCATCCACACATTTACCCAAATTGGGCAAATATTATCTCAGTAAATAACAACAAAAAATAATATATTTTAGAATTATTGATTTAAAACCACAATTTTGAAAATTTAATATCTTTGCTAATGAGTTTTTTAAAGTATTGTAAGTAAATTAAATTGAATCTTGAAAAAATTTATTATTTTTTTTAAGTTCTTCAAAAGTTCCTTGGGCTTTTAAAGCTCCTTTTGAAAGTAAAAAAATCTCATCACAATTTTTTACCGTGCCAAGTCTATGAGCTATTAATATAATTGTAATATCACTACTTAAGTTGTAGATAGCATCCATAACTGCCTCTTCAGTTTGATTATCCAATGCACTAGTGGCTTCATCAAGTATTAATAATTTGGGATTATTATAAAGAGATCTTGCGATACCTAACCGTTGGCGCTGCCCCCCGGATAATCTTACTCCACGCTCACCTATTACAGTTTGATATTTTAAAGGCAATTCATGAACAATAAAATTATGTATGTTTGCTATTTTAGAAACCTTTTCGACTAGCTCTTGTTTAATTTTTTTTGGCTCTATTCCAAAGGCAATATTTGCTGCAATAGTATCGTCAGACAAATAGATATGTTGTGGGACATAACCAATATTTCTTTGCCAAGATCTTGAGTTTTTTTTTGTTATAGTAATATCATCAACTTTCAAGGTTCCAAATTGAGGTTCAAGTAAACCTAATATGATATCGACAATTGTAGTTTTACCGCTACCGGTTGCACCAACTAATCCAACTTTAGATTTTGCTGAAATATTTAAACTTAAATTATTAATAGATGGTTTAGATGTATTAGGATAGCTAAACTGGATACTGTTTAAACTGATATTTTTTTTTAAATAAATAGTCTCTTTATCTTCATAGGCTTTGTAATTTTTAAGATTTCTCAAATCATTACTAAGCTTTTGAAGTGATGGGCCAACAAAAGTTAAACTAGTCAAAGATACATAAATTTGTTGCAGTGATGGCATTAATCTATAACCAACAAAAACATATAAACTGATTATTGGTAAAGCATTGCTGAAATTACCTGTTTGAGACATAATATACAGTATAATTAGTAAGATTCCGCCGAAGGCAATAGCCTCCAAAAGAAAACGAGGTAACTGTGATATAATTTCAGCAGAAGCTTGAGTAGAGGCAAACACTTTTGCAGATTTTGAAAAACTTCTCAAATAAATTTCTTCCAAACTACCAACTTTAACTTCTTTTGCTGCTCCAAAAGCCTCACCTACTGCTGTAAAACGTAATTTATTGTTTTTAAATCTTTCATCTCCAGTTCTTTTAAGATAATTACGAACAATATAAAAGATTAAACAATAGGCTGATCCAAGAGATAGACCAACTATAAGAGTTAATTTTGGATCGACTAATATTATAAGGGCTATGAGAGTAACCGTAACGATACTTTTAGAAATTAAATCAAATAAAGCACTTATTCCATAATCAACAACTTTATCTACTTCCGACAAAATATTTTTTCCAAGATCTGCAGAATTATGAGTTAAAAACCAGCTATAGGGTTGGTGGAGGTATCCCTCAAGTAAGCGTTTTCCAATACTATATCCACGCATTTGAATAAATCGAACTTGTGCGTAGTTTGTAATAGCTTTAAATAGCAGTGATGTAACTAACAAAATAAATACAATTATTCCTAAAAAGAAAAGAAACTGTTGATTAGTTTCTATTCCAAAAATATTTGAATATAAAAAAATTTTGTTCAAAATAACATTTGTTTGAATAAGACTAGGGTTAGTTAAAACAGCCATAAACGGTAAGATAGAAGCAACACCGATCACATCAAGTAAAGCCATTATTGTTATCATTATCATCAAAAGTCCGGCTCTTTTGAGCTCAGGAGGGCTTAGCAAAAACAAGAATTTTTTTAGTGTAGACATTCAGATAGTTTTTTTGTTGTAAGCTTCAAATTAATTATCTTTAATTTCTTACAGATCATATTTCTTGAAATGGTATTGGTCTGAAAAATTTTACATCTGGATTTTGTAATTTTTTCTTTATTGACTCTATATATTCGTAAGCAAAAACAATATAAACATCAACTTTATCATTTATATCGTATGACTTAATTGGTATATGTTTGCCAGGAGAGAGTCTACCTTGTTTCAATGGACTATCATCTATGACATATGGTATATCACTTTTTTTAATGTCACCAAAGTTAGTTATAGTCGAAAATCTTGCAGGACATCCATATGCTGCTATATTTAATTTATTATTTTTGAATTGAGTTATTTGTTCTTTTAGTTTTTTGCATGAAAATGAAAATTGGTCAAGCTTATCTATTAGTTGTTTTTTTGATAAATAAGATTTTTCTTGAATTAATATTTCCTTTGCCCTTTTTGAAGTTTCAATTCCATTTTTTTCGGTAAATATTGCTCTTATTGATCCTCCATGAACATTGATGATTTTGGCATCTTCTAAAATAAATCCATGTGATTTTGCTAAATTTATAAGAGCATTTAAAGAGTAATAATGTGGTCTGTCAAAGTAAAATCTCTCAAATGAAAAATCATTTACTATATTTGCTAGATATTCAACCTCAATAATAATTTTTCCATCTTCACATAACAAGCTTTTACAGTTCAGAAAAAAATCATTTGGTTTTTCTAAATGAGTAAAAACACTTGATGCTGTAATAAGGTCAGGATTACCAAAATCTAATTTGATTTTTTTGACTGATTTTTTATCAAAAAAACCAACGATCGTTTTAAAACCATTGCTATTGGCTATCTGTGAGACATTTTCTGAGGGATCAATACCAAGACAATTTATATTTTTATTTAATAACTTTTCTAATAATATACCGTCATTTGAGCCAACATCTAACACAAATTTTGAATCAAGGGCATCTATGTCATCTGCCATAGTTTCAAAATGATTTGCTAATTCTTTATTAACAGATGACAAGTAATAATAATCCTCAAAGAAAATATCACGGCTGACTTCACAGGGAAGATTTACATATAAGCATTTTTCACAATAATACACATCCATGGGTGATGTGAATTCATTTTCAATATCACTAATATTTTTTGGATATTTGTTTGCTAAGGGTTGTGGTCCCAATGATTTTATTTTTTCAAGATTCGAACTGCAGATTATACATTTTGACATTTAATTACTGACAGTTTTTCTTTCTAATTGATCTAATATTTTATTTACATTTAAGGATAAGTACATATTTGTTGAGCAATTTTTATTTTTAACTTTTTTTTGAAATTCTTTTATCGAGGACTCTAATGGAGAAGAGTAAGATTGGAATATTTCATCAAAATTTTGAAATTTATTTTCAGAGAATGTTAAATTGCCATACTGAGATAGATTATCCTGGTATATTAATCCATTGTCATATTCGAGTAATAGATGGTTTTTTTTGAATAGAGATTGATTTCCAAATAGTGAATTAAATTGTCTTCCTTTAGAAAATTTCATTTGTAAACTATAAATGCCTTTAAAACGATTTGTGTACTTTTTATTTATTCTCTTAATTATTAATGATTTTGGCAAATCATCGAAAAGGTCTATTGCTAAAGCTACTTCGTGGCTTCCCCAATCCCTTATAACTGATATTTTCTTTCTAAAAGGTCCTTCACTTAATGATATAGAATAAATATTTTCAATCTCGCCAATATTTGGCTTCTTTTTTTTTAATAATTTGTATTTTTCCGTATACAAATGTTGGTAACCTACCATGCATACTAAATTATGTTTACTAAATTCTTCTGTTAAGAATTTTGACTGTTCATAAGAAATAGTAAATGGTTTTTCAATTAAAACGGGGATCCTTTTTTTTATACAGATTTTGGCAAATTCAAAATGTGTGTCAGGTGGTGAAACAATAATTACACCATCAACTTTTTCTTTTTCTAGAAGGTCATTTAAGTCATAAGAAAAATTGTAATTTCCTTCAATTTTAGGTTGTGATTTTCTGAGAATAATCCATTCAACACTAATTGATCGAATATTTTGAATTGTTTTTAAATATGCTTTACCCCACCTACCACAACCAACCATGCATAATTTCATATTAGATCTTCAAAACTAATGTTCTATCCCTTTGTACACTTTATCTGCCCAACCAAAAAAGTCTTCAATACCTCTCTCTAAAGTGACTTCAGGAAAATATCCAATTTCATTTATTGCTTTACTAATGTCAGGGCATCTTCTTAATGGCTCGTCAATATATACAGATGTGGGTTCAATATACTCATATTTTACATTAAGTTTTAAATTATTATTAATTAGATCTATGAGTTGATCGACACTAATTTCAGGTTTGCTCATTCCAATATTGTAAATTTGTGATTTTTTTCCATTAATTAATGCTTTAAAAATTCCTCCAACAGTATTTGCTGTCGGACAATATGTTCGTTTAGGTAATTCTTTTAACTTATATATACTTAAAACTTTCCCTGACTTTGCTGCACTTGCAATTCTTGGAAGAATTCTGGAGTCATTTTCTGATATTCCTGGTCCAAAACTATTGAATATTCTAACATTACATGCATCGACGCCATAATTTTTAGAATATACATATACATAATTTTCTGCCATCAATTTTGAGACATCATAGCAAGACCTTTCATTATTTGAAGCAATAGCTCCTATGTAACTTTCAGGTGTTGGTATTACTGTGGCTGTCTGATAAACTTCAGAGGATGACGTGAATAAAAATTTAGCATTATTGATTTTAGATATCTCAAGAGTACTTCTCACTCCCTCTAAAGCTACATCAATAGTCTCTAAAGGCTTTTTTTTATAGTGAGTAGGGCTCGCAATGCCTGCCATGTGCACAACATAATCTATGGTTTCTTTAGGAAGATTTAATTTTGTAGTTAAATTGTGAGAGAAAAAAAATATACCACAATCTTTAAATTTTTCTTGCTGATTTTCATCAGGTATCAACATATCATATGCTAGAAGTTTACATGGTTTTTCTAGAACAAATTCATTCAAATATTTAATAATTCTTAGTACCCACTGACCTAAAAATCCATTTGTCCCAGTCCATAAAATTGTTTTATTTGATAATTTTTGTGCATCATTACCTATAATCTTAGATACGGCTTTTAAATTATAGAAATTTTCCATTATTGTTATAAAAAAACTTTGAATTATTCAAATTATAATTTATTGCTCTCTGAAAGCAATATATACCTATTTTCTAAATTATTATTTTTTTTCGAATTAAGATAAACATTTAAATTAAATTAGTCTGATTTAAAATAAGTTAAAATAAGAAAAAAAAATTTATTTAGCTATGTAAAATATTTATATCACTTATGAAAGTAAATATCTCTATATGATAGTAAAATTATATTTTACAAACTTATATATTGTAGTACTTTCTGTACCATTCTATAAAACGTGAAATGCCTTCCTTATAGTTAGTTTTAGGAGAGAAATTTGTTAAGTCTTGTAATAATGAGCCATCGGCCAATGTCTTGATAACGTCCCCCTTTTGTAAAGGCAAGAGGTTTTGAATAGCTTTTTTATTAAGTACATCCTCTATTATTTTAATAAAATCAGATAGTTTGATAGCTTCTGAATTTCCAATATTTACAATTCTGAAAGGTGCTACTTTTGAAAGACTATCATTTTTTAAGGTTTGTTCGCTACCTTTCAATACAGGTATAGAGTCAATTAAAAAACTTATTCCCTTGACCACATCATCAACATAAGTAAAGTCTCGATACATCTCACCATGATTATAAATATCAATGGGTTTATTTTTTAAAATTGATTTAACAAATTTAAACAAAGCCATATCAGGCCTTCCCCATGGACCATAAACTGTGAAAAATCGAAAAATTGTAATAGGAATTTTCCATAAATGTGCATATGAATGAGCCATTGACTCATTCGCTTTTTTTGTAGCCGAGTAAATTGTAAGCTGTGAGTCAGTTTTTTCAATTTCTGTGAATGGCATTTCTAAATTAGCTCCATAAACTGAAGAAGTAGATGCCATTAACAAATGTTTAACTTGAATTTTTTTTGAAAATTCCAAAATATTAAACGTACCTAATATGTTTGAATCTATATATGCCCTTGGGTTCTCTAAGCTGTAACGGACTCCTGCTTGAGCTGCAAGGTGTATGATAATTTCTGGCTCAATTTTATCAACAGTATCTTCTAGCTTTTGATGGTCTTCAAGCATACCAATCGTTTGACTAAAATTTGGATATTTAAGTAGAATATCATTACGTGCTTGTTTTAACTTTATATCGTAGTAATTAGTCATTCCATCATATCCATGAATTTTAAAACCCTGATCTAATAATAACTTAGCCAAATGAAAGCCAATAAAACCTGCTGTCCCGGTTATTAAAATTTTTTTCATTAAGTTATTTTAAAAAATCATAAATATTATTTGATATTGAAACCATTATGTATTTTTCTTACAGTATAAATCTCGCATAAGAAACCCTAAAGGAAACATAATCAAAACATTATTCCAATTATTATATAAACTCATTTGAGGTATAAATGGCCACCAATAAGTAAAAATTAATATTATAAATAAAAATTGATTAAAAGGGATATGTTTAGACTTATTAATTTTCATCATTATGGAAAGCTGTTTTATTATAAAATATGATAAATACGTAAAAAAAGTTATTAAAAATAGAAGGCCAAATATACCTAATTCTGCAAGAGCCTGTAAATAAAAGCTATGTGGATGAGAATTAATATCGGTAGTTGTAGAATTATATTTTGGTTTTTGAGAT
>MDTG01289648.1_pt1 | contig 21556 bp, 22 predicted proteins | sample 811421 | NCBI WGS metagenome assembly MDTG01 (sample SAMN05326645, study PRJNA326480) | marine metagenome | isolation source: seawater | place: Pacific Ocean: South East | collected 2011 | reverse complement strand
ATCAGTTTTTGATGGAAAATATGCAGATTCAAAATAATTTGATTGATGGTGCATTTAAATCAGGAATAGAAAAATTCATATTCTTGGGTAGCTCTTGCATTTATCCCAAGTTTGCTCTTCAGCCACTAAAAGAAGAATATCTATTAACGGATTCTTTAGAAGCTACTAACGAATGGTATGCTATTGCAAAAATTGCTGGCGTTAAGGCTTGTGAGTCTATTCGAAAACAATTTGGTAAAGATTACGTGAGTTTAATGCCAACTAATCTGTATGGTTACAATGATAACTTTGATTTAAAATCCTCTCATGTTCTTCCGGCGATGATTCGTAAGTTTCATGAAGCTAAAGAAAATGACCATATTCCTGTAACTCTTTGGGGAAGTGGAACTCCTATGCGTGAGTTTTTATTTGTTGATGATTTAGCTCAGGCTGTTATTTATGCACTTGAAAATAAATTATCTGAGCATTTATACAATGTTGGTTCTGGAAAAGATATTACCATAAAAGAGTTAGCAGAAACTATTCAAAAAGCTGTTGGACACCAGGGAGAAATAGTTTGGGATGGTTCAAAACCTGATGGTACACCTAGAAAATTAATGGACGTTTCTAAAATGAAAAAAATGGGATGGAGCTATTCCACCGAATTAGATAAAGGAATTGAAAAAACCTACAAATGGTTTTTAGAAAATATTAATAACGTTAAAGAAGTTAAATTATGAAAGTAGCACTTATAACTGGTGTAACTGGTCAAGATGGATCATATCTTGCCGAGTTATTACTTGAAAAAGGATATATGGTTCACGGTATCAAAAGGAGATCTTCTTCTTTAAATACTGAGCGTCTAGATCATATTTATCAAGACCCACATGAAGAAACCCCAAGATTTAAATTGCACTATGGAGATTTAACGGATTCTTTGAATATCACTAAGATTATTCAGATGTGCCAGCCTGATGAGATTTATAATTTAGGTGCTATGTCACATGTAAAAGTTTCTTTTGATATACCCGAATATGTTGGTCAAGTTGATGCATTAGGAACACTCAGAATTTTAGAAGCTGTTCGCTTACTAGGTTTAGAAAAGAAAACTAGAATTTACCAAGCATCAACATCAGAGCTTTATGGCGGTATGCCTGAAAATAAGAATGAGAAAGGTTTTTATGATGAAAATTCTCCGTTTTACCCAAGATCACCTTATGGTGTTGCTAAGATTTATGCATATTGGATTACCAAAAATTACCGTGAAGCCTATGATATGTTTGCATGTAATGGTATATTGTTTAATCATGAATCTCCAAGAAGAGGTGAAACTTTTGTAACTCGTAAAATTACACGTGCAGTAGCTAGAATTGCTTTAGGAAAAAAAGAAAAATTCTACCTTGGAAATCTAGATGCAAAACGCGATTGGGGGCATGCCAAAGACTACGTTAAAATGATGTGGATGATTCTTCAAGCAGATAAACCCGAGGATTGGGTGATAGCCACTGGAGAAACAACAACCGTTAGAGAATTTGTGAGATTAGCTTTTAAAGAAGTTGGTATAACTCTCGAATTTAAAGGGGAAGGAGTAGATGAAAAGGCTTATGTAGCTTCTTGTAGTAATGATAACTACCAATTAAAAATTGGAAAAGAAATATTATCTATTGATCCAAAATATTTTAGACCAACAGAGGTAGATCTATTAATAGGTGACCCCACAAAAGCAAAAGAAAAATTAGGATGGGTACCAGAGTATAATTTATTTACACTTGTTAAAGATATGATGGAATCTGATATTAAATTATTTAAAAATTAGAAAATGAATAAAATCTTGATTACTGGAGCTACTAGTTTTATTGTTTCACATGTTGTTAGAAGTTTTGTCAAAAATTATCAAGATATTCATGTTTTTAATTTTAATGAATTAACATATACATGAAATTTTGAAAATCTTTAAGAAATTGAGAATCAAAATAATTATATAAAACGATATAACTAAATTATGATATATATATAATCCAGAAAAATGAATCCATTACTAGATTATTAAAAAATATTAATGAAAAATAAAAAAATTTTAATTACGGGCTCTGCGGGATTTATTGGTTTCCATTTAGTAAAGAGTTTAGTTGATTTAGGTCATAATGTTATAGGCATTGATAATATAAACGACTATTATGATGTTAATTTAAAATTTGCACGTTTAGAACAATTAGGCATAAGCAGAGAGAATGCTATTAATTTTAATAATTTATCTTCTAGTGATTTATATGGTGAACAATTTCAATTTTTAAGAATAAATATTGAAGATAGCAAAATGTTATCAAATTTATTTAAAGCACAAAATTTTGACATAGTTTGTAATTTAGCTGCTCAGGCAGGAGTTAGGTACTCTATAGAGAATCCATTTGCTTATTCAAGTTCTAATATAGTAGGATTTCTAAATATATTAGAGTGTTGTCGTCATAGTAATATTAAAAGATTAGTTTATGCCTCAAGTTCAAGTGTTTACGGAAACAAAAGGCAGGTCCCATTTAAAGAGAATGATTTTGTTGATAATCCCATTAGTTTATATGCTGCAACTAAGAAGTCAAATGAATTAATGGCATATACTTACAGTCATTTATACGGCTTTGAGACAATTGGATTAAGATTTTTTACTGTTTATGGTCCATGGGGTCGTCCTGATATGGCTTATTTTTTATTTACTGATGCAATACTAAAAAATCGTCCAATAAAAATTTATAATAATGGTAATTTGTCAAGAGACTTTACATATATTGATGATATTATAGAAGGGATTAATGACACACTTTTAAAGAATTCAAATGACAGATCTACCTACAAATTATATAACATTGGAAAAAGTTCGCCAGTACAACTTTTAGATTTTATAAAATGTATTGAGAAAAAAATAGGAATTGTAGCTTTAAAAGAAATGTTGCCCATGCAAGCTGGAGATGTCCATCAGACATGGGCAGATGTGAGTAAGTTGCAAAATGATTACGATTACAAATCAAATACTTCTATAGAGATGGGTGTTGAAAATTTTATTAATTGGTATAAAACTTATTTTAAATTAAAATAATCTTAAAGACATGGTCAAAACTTCAAATAAATTTTACTAAAAATATGATTTATTTCCATCATATATTTAAAAATAATAATTATTGAAAAAAAAGAACTTTAACTAAATATAAATCTGAATTAAAATCTAATGTTTGAAAGTAAATTTGTAAAAAAAATAAAACCATATAAATTATCATCTCATAATGCTTGGGATTATTTTTATGATGATGATGTTTTAAAACTTGATTGGAACGAGGCAGTTATTGCCCCTTCACCGTTAGTGTTTGAAAACATCAATAAACTTATCAGAAATGGAAAGTTAAATTGGTATCCAAATACATATAATTTGAAATTAATTAATTTAATTGCTAGTTACAATAATGTCAAAAAGGAAAACATTCAATATTTTGCTAGTTCAGATGCTCTTCATGAATACATTGTAAAAGCTTTTATTTCTGCAGGTGATGAGGTAATAATAGTTGCACCTACTTATGATAACTTTAGAGCTGTTGCAGAAAGCAATGGTGCAATCATAAAAAATTATAATTTGGATGAAAAATTTCAATTAAATTTTATCGATTTTAATAACTATATTTCTTTTAATAAGGCTAAAGCTGTATATATAGTTAATCCAAATAATCCTACAGGAACTACTTATTCTCAAGAAACATTAATTGATTTGATTACAAAAAATCCAAAAACTCTTTTCATTGTTGATGAAGCGTATTTTGAATTTACAAAAATTACCCTTGCAAGTTTTGTTGATAAGTTGAATAATTTATTGATTTCACGTACTTTTTCCAAAGCTTTTGCTTTAGCAAGTTTTAGAATTGGGTATGTAATTTCCAATAATTTAATTATAAAAGTATTAAATTCTATTAGAAACTCTAAAAATGTTTCATTGATGGCTCAATCTGCTGCTGAAAGTGTTTTACAAGATTTAGATTATACTGACAAGTATGTTGATCAAGTTTTAGAGGCAAAAATTATTTTTGAAAAATCATTGCAAGTTTTTAAATGGATGCAGATTGTTAATGGGCAAGGAAATTTCACTTTTATTAAAATAAACAATTTAAAAATTAAAAATTTATTAATTAAATTTTTGGAAGGCCATAAGGTATTCATAAGAGATTATGGTCATTTAAAAATAACTGAAAAATATATTAGAGTTACTATTGGCACAAAACAAATTATGAAAAAAGTAATTGCATTAATATCTGATTTTGATAAAAAAATAAATGACAAGTAATTTGTCTCAATTAATATATGAACAAAAATTCTTCTTTTCAGAAATTAGTTATTTTAGATTTTTGTGAAACTTTAATTAAATTTCAAACTGCAGATAGATTTATTGACTTCGTATGTGTTGATAAAAATATTTTTTTACACAAACTTATATTTCTAATTCAAATTTTTCTTAAAAAAATAAAATTCACATCTATAATTTATAAATTTTTCCCAAAATTTAATTTTAACAAAAGATTAAAATTATTGTCCATTATTGGCATTGATAGAAAATATCTCAATTTAAAGGCTGAATCATATAATAAGATATTAATTGACAACATAATATTAGAGATGCAAGAAATTTTAAATGAGTCTCTAAAGAATAATGATAATGTTATAATAGTTTCTGGTGGATACGAAATATATCTATCTGAATTTTCAAATTATCACAAAATTAAAAACCTAATTGGAACTAAGATTATGTTTAGAAATAACAAAGCTACAGGATTAGTACATGGATTAGATTGCATGCATGAAAATAAGGTAATCTTACTTGAAAATTATATAAAAAAAAATAATATTAAATACAATACTTCTGTTGTTTATTCTGATAGTATTTCTGACATACCTCTGTTTAAATGGGCAGATAAAGGATATGTTATTTCAAAGGGATCTTCACAGAATTGGGTTAAATCATATGATTTAAATGAAATAATTTGGAATGATTAAAGATTTTATTAAAAATATTAAATATCAAGGGTCATTTGGTTTTTATTTAATTTTGTATTTGACTAAAATTAGCAGATGGATTAGATATAATCATAAAAGTGATTTTAAACTAATAAAAGCCTCTTTTTTTGAACGTCATGGATATGAGATAGATCTTAATAATCCAAAAACATTAAATGAAAAAATACAGTGGCTTAAACTTAATAGTAAACAAAAAATTTCTAAAATTTTTTGTGATAAGTTCAAAGTAAGAGAGTATATTAAAAATAATTTTGGTGACAAATATTTGATTCCACTGCTTTTTGAGACAACATCCCCAGATTTAATTAATTTTGATGAACTCCCCAACTTCCCATTTATTATTAAAGCTAATCATGATTCTGGAAATTATTTAATTGTTAGAGATAAATCAAAAATAGATTTAAAACGTGCTATTGTAGATTTCAAATGGTGGTTATCTTTCGATTATTTTTATAATGGTCGAGAATGGCAATATAAAAATGTTCCGCGTCGGATAATTATTGAAAAATTATTGCTAAACTCAAATGGGAATATCCCTAATGATTACAAGCTGCATTTTATTAATGGTGATTTAGAATTTGTATATGTTTCTGTTGACAGAGAAGGTTTAAATAAGCGAAACATTTACGACAAAGATTGGAATCCTTTATATTTTACTTGGGCAAAAAAAGGCACTGATATAAGTAAACTTCGAGGAGCAGAAATTCATCCTCCAAAAACATTTGCAAAAATGATAAGTTTTGGTAAAGTGATAGCTTCAAAATTTCCTTATGTTAGGGTAGATTTCTATGATTTAGATGGAGATTTATTTTTTGGAGAAGTTACCGAACATCATGGTTCAGGATTCGATTTAATTAGGCCATTTGAATATGATATTTATTATGGAAAAAAAATAAATCTTAAAAAAATAAAAGATGATTAAAGCAAATAAAATCTTCGCTTTTATAAATTTAACAAAATAGAAATATAGCTAATGATTAAAATCAGTAAAATAATTACTAATCTATTAATTATAGGATTAATTATTAAGTTTATTTTTATATTTATTGATCAAAGCTATTTTTCATTATATGAAGAAGAAGTAGGCTCTAATAAAATTTTTTATTTCAGATATTTTGCTGATATATTATTAGTTTCATCTGGCTTATTAGCAATTATTTTTGAGGGAGTTTCATTTGAAAGGAAACTAATAAATAGATTTTATTTATTAGTTTTTATAATATCATTAGTTTATATATTTTCAGGGGCGAGTTTTTTTGATTTTTCAACTCTTTTTGGTTCAAAAGGAATTGCCCCAATTGCTATTATGAGTATTTTATTTACTGGATCTAATAAATTAAGAGTTAAATATGTTTCTCGATTAATATTAGTTTTTGGTATACTCCTATCATTTTTTGCAATTCTGATTTTAAGTTCTATAGTAGTAACATTTGATAGGAATTTGTTAATATCCAACATGATACTCATCAATCTAAATTTAATGTGGATTTCTTTTTATTTATTTACGTTATTTGGAAGTAATTACAAAAAAATTGCAGTTTCTATTTTTTCAGTTTCACTTGTTATATCTTTATTTACATCAACAAGGTCATTTATTTTGATGCATTTAATTTTTATATTTTACTATAACTTAAAATCATCAAAAGTTAAATTATTAACTAGTATCTCTACTATCTTAGTAGGGATCATATCATATGTTTATTTTTCTGCATCATCATTTTTTTCAAATGCTTTTTCTCAAGTTGGCAATAGATTTAATGATGACACTCGCTCTGATCAATTATTACAATTTTTTTTACAAATTGAATTTTCAGAAATATTATTTGGGGCAGGTTCTTTTGCTTATTGGGAATGGGATGGAAGAGTTTATCAATATTTGGATAATCAGATTTTATTAATGTCTTGGTGGGCTGGTATTTTTCCAACAATTATATATTTATCTTTTTTTGTTATAGCTTTCAAAAGATTTTTTTTTAAAAGAAATATTTCGAAAGAGTATAACTTTATTTCACTATTAATTTTATTTTGGATTTTGGCTCTATTAGGATTATCAGTTTATACTTCAATAAGTTCATCATTAGTTCACTGTCTAATTATCTTTTACACTGGTGTTTTATTTTCAAAAAATAAATATGTTTTTTAATATGATTATGAGTTCTAATATTAAAAATATTTTATCCTTATATAGTACGACAATTTTAAGTATTGTAGTTGGTGTTGGAGTAAGTATTTTAAACACAAGGTTATTAGGAGCAGAAGCCTTTGGAGATTTTAAATTTATTCAAACTATTTTTCATTTTGTTACTATTATTATTGTATTTGGTTACTTTAACTCAATATCTCGCTTGTTAACCGTAAATGAAGACAAAGAAAAATCATTTTACGGAGTATTTGTTCTAGTAGCTCTTGCTTTATCAATAATTGGATTTGTTATTATTTTCTTATTCTCTTTTTTTAATGACATATATTTTAAAAATAATATTGGTGATATAATTAGAATTTCAGCTATTTTCATAATACCAATCCTTTTTCTAACTGGGTTACAAAATATATTAAAAGGAAGTCAAAAAATAGGTTTGTTGAGTATAACTCAAGTTTTACCTCAGTTTTTGTATTTGATAATTATTCTTTTTCTAACGAAATTAACTGTATTATCAGCAATTTCTATCACCTATTCAATCACAGCATCAATCATATTATTAATAATTTTATATTTAAAACCAAGTTTTAAAAATATTAAAGAGAGGCTAAAAACAATAGTAAAAGAAAACAAAGTTTATGGAAAACACATTTATTTTGGTTCAGTTGCCGCATTAGGGTCTGGTCAAATTGGAGGTTTAGCAATTGGTTATTTCTTAGATAATAAAGAGCTTGGTTTATTTTCGTTGGCTGTAACAATATCTGCACCACTACTTATGGTTCCTTCAATTATTGGAACAACATTTTTTAAGCAATTTGCTGTAAAATCCCACATATCTAAAAAAATATTATTTTTCACTATTCTAATTACAGTCATAAGTTATGTTTTCTTTAATTTACTATTAAAACCAGTTGTCAATTTATTTTATACCAATGAATTTCTTATAGTAGTAAAATATGCGAGATTAATTGTATTAGGCTCTATATTTCATGGTTTTGGGGATTTATATAATCGATTTATGGGTTCACATGGACAAGGAAAGTTGATAAGAAATGGTGCATTTACTGTCGGTTTTGTTAATATTTTAGGTTTTACCTTTTTAATTTATTATTTTGGTATATATGGTGCCTTATTAACTAAAGTTGTTAGCGGGGTTACGTATTTTTTAGTTATGTATATAGGTTATAAGAATTATTTAAAAAAATCAAAAAAAGAGTAATAAAATGAAATCAATTTTAAAAAAAATTAAAGCTGATCTTTCAGGTTTTATTTTAAATAAAATTTGGGACTATTGTTGGATAATTAAATCCTTTTTAGCAACAAAAATTCAAATTTTTAATCTCCTAATTTCTAAGATTGATTTTGGTGATAAAATTTCATTCTACGGTTTTGGAACTTTTAAAAGAGCTCCTTTAAGTACAATTAAAATTGGAGATAAATGTACATTTAGATCAAAGTCAGATTCCAATCTAATTGGTATTAATCGAAGATGTATGGTATCAACATTAAGTAATAATGCACTAATTGAAATTGGCAATAATTGTGGTTTCTCTGGTACGGTTATTGGTGCTTTTACTAAAATAAAAATTGGCAATAATGTAAAATGTGGCGCTAATACACTTATTACAGATTCAGATTGGCATTTAGATGATTATAGAAGTGGTAATCCCAAGCCAGTAATTATTGGAGATAACGTCTGGTTGGGAGTAAATGTTACTGTCTTAAAAGGAGTTACTATTGGTGAAAATAGTTTAATTGGAGCAGGATCTGTTGTTACAAAAGACATACCTCCAAATACTATTGCTGTTGGTAATCCTTGTAAAATAATTCGTAAAATATAATGAGAATTAGTATTTATTTAAGAGAGCCCTATCCAATTGGCATGGCGTGTACAAAAAGAATTCATTTGTATGCAAAAGGCTTAATTGCATGTGGTAACGAGGTTAAAATTATCCTTCCTAAAGCTACAGAGACAATTGGATCATGCTACAATAAATCTGTTAAGGGAATATTTCAGGGAGTGCCCTATCAATATTCTTCAAGAACAACTATAAGAAGCAAGTATTTTTTTACAAGAAGAGTTCAAGACTTTACAGCGTTTTTAAGATCACTTATAATTCTAATATCATCTAAACCAGATATTGTTTTATTAACTGGCAGTTCTTATATAGATACTATCTGTCTATTTGCGATAAAATTATTTAGCAAATGGAAATTTATATTAGAGAGAAGTGAAGTACCATATTTTAATAAAACTAGTATATCATTCATAAATAGGTTTTTTCTTAAAAAAATATACAGTTTGTATGATGGTTTTATTGTCATTTCTGAAAAGTTAAAAGTCTATCTAGAGACAGAAATTGAAATAAATCGAAGATATCATATTACTCCAATATTAGTTGAACCAAATAAAGATAAAAAAGAATATGAAAAGACAGAAAATATTGTTTACACTGGCTCTCTCTTAGATTATAAGGATGGTATAGTAGTTTTATTAAAGGCATTTTCAGTGGTTTTAAAATCTAATCATAATATAAAGTTAGTAATGACGGGAGATATTGAAAAGTCAAGAGATAAAAAAATAATTATTGATACCATAAATACATTGAAAATTACAGAATTTGTAAAATTTACAGGATATATTTCCCAAGAAAAACTTACTGAATTGACTTATTCAGCAAAAATTTTAATTTTAGCGAAGCCATTAAATAGACAAAATATGTATAATTCTGCTACTAAGATTGGGGAGTATTTATTAACTGGAAGACCCGTCATTTTGAGTAATGTTGATACCGCAAGTGAAGAATTAGAAGATAATATTGATGTGTTTTTAGCTGAACCATCAGTTAAAGCAATGTCTGAAAAAATGAAATATGTAATTTCTAATTATGAGATGTCACTTAAAGTAGGAGAAAATGGTAAGAGGACAGCTATTGAAAAGTTTGGGTTTAAAAACCAAACTAAAAATATTCATCAATTTTTAAAGTCAATTTGCCAAATTAAAAAATAGAAAAATTGAGTAATTATATACGCTAATATTTTGAAATTTTTAATATTAAATAATTCATATGAATTTTAGTTTTTTATAAAATAAATTATATGAATATTCTATTTATTTCAGATACATTAAACAGTGGAGGAAAGGAGCGAAGACTTGTTGAATTACTAATGGAACTTTTAAATAGAAAAGAGTTTGTTCCAATTTTAATCTTAATTAAAGGAGTAAATTCGAAACAATCAATAGATTATAAATATTTATTAAAAAAAGATATTAAAATTTATTACCTAGCTAATTTCAATAGGTTTAGTTTATCAATAGAAATTTTTAAAATATGTAAAAAAGAGAATATTAAAATAATTAATACCTGGGCTCCAATTGTGAATACATATTTGATATATCCATCAAAATTGTTGCTAAAAATTCCAATTTTAAATAATTCAATTACAAGTGCTCGAAATAACTACTCTTGGCATGAATTTTTTAAAATTAAAGCAACATATTTTATGTGTGATAAAATTCTATCTAATTCATATCAAGCATTAAAAGTATTTAAAGTTCCAGAAATCAAAAAGTTAGTTATTTATAATGGATTTAATCAAAACCGGTTAAATAAACTTGTAAATAAAAATACAGTAAAACAAAAATTTGATATTAAGACTAAATTTATTGTTTCAATGGCTGCAGAGTATTCTTACAGGAAGGATTACCCAACTTTTATTGAATCAGCAAATATTATACTTAATAAAAATTATGATGTAACCTTTTTATGTATGGGTTCTGGAGATTTCACTAAATACTCAAAATATGTTGATAAAAAATTTAAACGTAATATTAGATTTTTGAATAGACAATCTGATATTGAATCAATAATTAATGCTACTGATATTGGAGCATTAGCTTCATCAGTAGAAGGGTTGCCAAATTTTTTACTAGAATGTATGGCAATAGGTAAACCAGTTGTAGCTAACTTTGGTGACGGAGTTGGCACACATGAGCTTGTTACAGATTCTGAAAACGGCTATTTAGTGCCAGCCAGAAATCCAAAGTTATTTGCTGATAAAATTATACATTTGTTAGAAAATGATAATCTTAGAAAAAAAATGGGAACAAATGGTAAAAATATTGTAAAACATAAATTTGACATTAAACAAATGGTAGACTCTTTTTCCGACCTTTTTAAGATATTTAATTAAAAAATATGTTAACAATTATTTCAGACTTAGATCACTATACTTTCAGAAAAGGATGGCCTAAGTGGGCATTTTTCATAATACCATTTTTATATATTACAACTTGGCCAGTTTTATGCTATAGATATCAAAATTGGGTATATACAAAGGTTAAAATACCAGTCATAAGACAATTATTAATAATTCTTGGATTAATATTTAAATTAATTGTCGTTGGTGTAACAGGTGTAACAATTTCAGAAAAAACTTCAATAGGAAAAGGATTATTTATATCACATGTTGGTGCAATTGTCATTGGAAATGGAAGTGTTATTGGTGATTATTGTTCATTACATCAAGGAGTGACAATTGGTGGAGCTGGAGTAGGAGATGATTATGGTAAACCAAAAATTGGAAACAATGTGTTTATTGGTGTTGGTGCTGTCATAGCTGGTAAAATTTTAATAGGTGATAATGTAGCAATTGGAGCAAATGCTGTAGTTATTAAGGATGTTCCTAGTAATGTAACTGTAGGTGGTGTCCCATCTAAAGTAATTAGTGATAAAGGAAGCTTTGGCATGATTCATTACAGAGGAAAAATCTAATCTCATAACTTTTAATCAACCAAATGAAATATATAACCATTTTATTTAAAAAACATAAAAAACATTTACCAAAGAGCTTAGAAAATACTTTTTTTGGAGAGATTTTAAAATATGGAGCATTAATATTTATTTCGGCTTGGGTCTTTCAGGGGATTCTATATATGAACTGGAGGGAGTCGGTAATTAAAATATTAATAGATTTATTAATTTTCTATATACTATTCTCCCTTGGTTTGTCATTAGCACTTTCTATTTTTATTGCACACTCATTAAACTTTGCTTTTAACGGTCAACTCTTTACAATGTATACTCATATGGGGGTTACTAAAGTAACTCCTGAATCTTTTCTTGAACAAACAATTTTATGTTCAAAGAGGTTACAAAAACAAAATTTTATTGACTCAGCAATTGCTTATGGCTCTCTTTCAAGAGGTAAATTTAAAAGCACATCAGATATTGATATCCGATTTGTACCAAAATCTGGTGAATTTAATTTTTGGTTATCATGCTTATTTTCTGTAAAAGAGCGATGTATTGCTTTTATAAACGGTTACCCATTAGATTTATATGTTTTTAAAACTAATATTTTATTAAAAAAAATGAGATCAGATGAGTTACCTATTATGATTTATGAGAAAGAAAAATGTATGAAACATATATATGAAGACAGATTATTAATGTATGATTTTGTTAAAATGTTTGAAAAAAAAGTGATAAAAAATGAAAATATATAATCTTATTTGGGGTTTTGCTTTAGGTGCAGGAATTGACAAATGTTTTTTGACTTATTGTGATTTGGGTAGTGTCAACAATTCTTTAGTTGTCCATTCTACATGCATTAATTTGATTAATTTAAACTCTGATCTTTCATTACTCAAAGAAAAACAAGTTGAAATATTAAATATTAAGAATCAATTAGATTTCTCGTGGCTAAATAAATTAAAAAATAGTTTAGATGAAACTGATGCTGATATTTTATTTGTTCATGGTTTTAATGGAGCTATTATTTCATTATTAATGAAGTTTTTAAAAGGGGTTAGTATCCCTGTAGTTTGCACTTATCACGGATTTTACCATGCTCCTACTCTTACTAAGAAAATTTTTGAACCAATTTATAACGGACTTTCAAGGTTTGTATACAAATCCATAGCTAAAAAAACAATTTGCGTCGAAAATATGTCTCGCAATTTTTTAATAAATAAAGGTATTCCAGCAAGTAAATTAGTCACAGTTTATAATGGATTAACCCCAATGCAAAAATTTAAAAAGATTGATTTAAAAAAATTTAATGTTACAAAGGATGAGATAATTATCATAACAGCTTCTAGAATAACAGAAGTTAAAGGGTTACCTTATTTATTACAATCAATTGCCTCAATAAAAAATAAAACAAATTTTCCATTCAAATATTTCATGATAGGAGATGGTCCGGACTTACCTAAATTAAAGAAATTAATAAAACAATTAGATATCAATGATTTTGTTAAATGTATAGGATATCAAACTAATATTGAAGCTTGGTTAGATGCCGCTGATATTTTTGCACTTCCATCACTATCTGAATACCATTCGATTGCATTACTTGAAGCTATGCGATCTGGAATAGCCATTGTTGCTACTGATGTTGGTGGTAATGGAGAGTCTTTAAGAGATAGACAGGACGGGATATTGGTGCCTTCAAAGAATGTAAATAAATTATCTGAAGCTCTTTTAGAATTGATAAATAATAAGAATGTTAGAACTGATTTTGGAAGCTCTGCTAAAACAAGATTTGAAAATAATTTTACAGAAAAAAGCATGAAGATTAATTTAGTTAAGGCAATTAAATCATGAAAATTGCCATTTACACGTATTTCATGAGTAAAGGTACAGAGCGTTTAATGCCTTGGAGGACACTATTGGAGACATGTAATTTTGTAAATTCTATTGATGGTTTTCAAGCAACTATTATCACTTCATCTGAAACTGATAAATTGATTAAAAGACGGTATCAATCAATTGAAATTATTGAAATACCAAAAAGTAAATCTTATTTCAATACTTTTTTTAAGGATTATGAATATGATGTTATTTATTATCCAATATCTTGGCGAGATGGTTTAAAAAATTTAAATCATTTGAGTTTATTAAAAGCGGAAAAGATTGCCTATGTTACTGGCGGAGTATACTCTTTTAGAGGTGTTATGTCCTTATTAAAAGCTACAAATATTTCTACTGCTAAACCTTATATTTTTGAGTTATTAACTCCAAAATTTTTGGTTACTAGAAAATTAAAAAAAGTTGGATTTAAAAAAATTATTACCTTTTCAAAATTAACTGCTAAATATGCATCTAAATCTGGATGGAAAAAAAACGAAATTATTATTTCACTTCCAGGAAAAGATAATTTTCATAAACTCCCATCAAATAAATCTATTCTAAAAGAAAAAAATATTCTTAATAAAAATTTTTTTCTTTTTATGGGAGCCCCTGCAGAAGCAAGAGGGAGTATTCATTTACTTGAAGCTTTTGATGCTTTAGCATCAGAAAAATCAGATGCTTTATTAGTTTTGTTAATGAGAACTGATATTCATTCAAATTTTTTAAAGTTTGATATGAAACTTAATTCCATAAAAAATGCAGATAATATTTTATTAATTCGTGATAATCTAACACCAACTGAATTGAAAACTTATGTCGAATCAGCCAGGGCTGTTGTGCTTCCTTTTTTAATAATTCCTTCAGAAATTCCATTAACTTTTTTTGAAGTGCTATCATGTGGGACACCTATAATTACATTCAAAAACGGTGGTACTTATGATTATATAAAAGATTGTGTTTTGGCATGTCAACCAGGAGATATAAATAGTTTGAGAATTTTAATGAAAAAATTATTTGTTGATAACTTGTTATATGAAAAGTTGTCAAGATCTTCTTTGAATCTAATGAAAAATCATCCAGATTGGAGTACAACATCTAAAAAATGGTTGTTAAGCAAAAATTATAAATGAGAAACATTATGTTATCTGGTCCAGATGGAACTGGAAAGTCTACTATAGCTAAGTTAATTGTTAAGGAATTAAAAGATAAAAATATAGTTTTAATTCACGTATGGCTAAGGTTCAATCATTACATGGCTAAAGTAATTAACTTTTTTGGTAGAATTTTTAGAAAAAGCTATTATGAAACTTATAGTTGGGGTAAATTAGGTTACCATGACTACCAAGGTGTGATAGGTTTTTTTTATATTCTTGCTGTATATGTAGACCATTTGTTTTTTGATTTTTTTTTAAGAGGAAGTTATTTAAAATCAGAAAAAATGTATTTAATAGACCGATTTATTATTGATATTATAGCTGATCTTATTGTCGATACTAAAAGGCCAAATATGGTTTTCTTTTTATTTTCACCTTTTCTAAAAAAAGAGTTAAAATCAACTCATGCTTTTATTTTAAAATGTAATAAAGAAATTGTTCTTAAGCGAAGAACAGATATTTTAGATGACAAAAGATATGATGATAAAATTTCAGCATACAATATAATAGCATCAAGATTTGACATTATTACAGTAGATACAGACAAGTTGTCTGTCAATGAATCAGTTAATAAAATTATAAATTCTTTAATTTAAAATATGGCAGGAAAGAAAATATTAGGGATATCATCAGGGGGTGGGCATTTACTAGAACTTATAAAAGCAGTTCCCAAATCATATGAAAACGAAGTTATTTATGTAACTTTCAAAAATGGGCATACAACAGATACTTTAAAGAATAAAACACATTTTTTTATTATTGATCCTCACGTGAATAAATTTAAATATGCTATAAATTTTTTACAATCATTATTTTTATTTGTAAAAATTAGACCTAATGTTATAATCTCTACTGGTGCTGGAATTGCAGTTCCACTTGTTTTAATAGCTAGGTTTTTTAAAACAAAAATTATTTTTGTAGAAACAGGGGCTAGAATATATACTCCTTCAAGAACAGGTAAATTTTTGTATAAATATTCTGATCTTTTTGTAATACAATATAAATCATTATCAAAATTCTATCCTAATGCAAAAATAGCTAGCTTATGATGATTTTTTGTCTTGTTGGTACTAACCCATACTCATTTACTAGATTAGTTTCGTATGTAGACGAAACTTTGGGCCCTAAATATAATGTAACAATACAATTGGGTAACACATCTTACTCACCAAAGTACTCGAATTTCTTTAAATTCCGAAAAAGATCAGATATTCTTAATTTGATAAATAAATCTGATATTGTAATTACACAAGGTGGATTTGGCAGTATGAATGATGCTTTAAGCTGTAATAAAAATTTGATTGCTGTTCCAAGATTAATCGAATTGAATGAATCTCAAGACGATCAAAAGGAGTTAGTGGAATATTACAATAGTAAAAATTTTTTAGTGGCTTGCTATGATGTAAGCGAAATTGATTTAATAATAAACCAATTTAAAAATAATCAAATTTTTTTGAAAAAATATGAACCAGAATCTAAACTTAAAGTTAAAGATTTAATTGAATCATTTTTAAATGATAATCAACTATAATATGTTAAAATTCATTACAATTTTATACAACAATGAAATAGAAATATGTAATTTATTTAGCTCAATTAAAGATCACTTTACAAAATTTGAGTTAATTGTTTCGTTAAACTCTAAACCAAGCTACAAAATTTTTGATAAAAGAGTTAAATATTTGGGAAATGAAAAAAACATTGGTTTTGGAAATGCAGTTAACAGAGCACTTTATATGATTTCTGATGAGGATTTAGTATGTATTGTAAATAGTGATGTAAAGTTTAAATATGTTGATTTTAAAAAAATATATAACCTTTTGCAAAAAAACTTTTTAATTGGGCCTGCTTGCTACAACAAAAAGCATGAAAGACAAGATACATTTAGAAAGAATATATCATTAATTGGAATTATTAAGCGTATACATCAAAGACTTCTTTTGAAAAACAATAGCTCTTTAGCTTATGAATATAGTTATTATAAAAATGTTCAGGTAGATTGGTTAATTGGTGCTGTTATGTTTATAAAAGGAAATCATTTTATTAAACTTTGTGGATTTGATAGGCATTATTTTATGTATTTAGAAGATTCTGACTTTTGTATTAGAGCAAAAAAACTTGGTTTAAAAATATTATATTCTGAAAGTGTTATTTGTGAATATGAAGCTGATAGAAAAAGTTTAAAATTTTCTAATCTAAAGAGTATTAAATTATTAGTATATCATATTTATAGCTTTATTGTTTATTCAATTAAACATCCAAAAATATTTTTCAAACTTTAATTTAAAAATCTTATGAAAATAGTTGTAATTACTCAAAATGATCCCTTTTATTTAGCTGAAAATCTAAATTATTTAATAGATATTTTGCCAAAACACTCAAAAATTATTGGTTGTGTAGTGGCAGATGTTTCACCTTTTGGAAAAAAAGAATCTTTTTTTAAAAAGGCAAAAAAGACTTATGATATTTTTGGTTTGAATTTTTTCATGTACTACGCTTTTCAATTTTTGATTTCAAAATTGAATCCTAAAAAAAATGTTTTCAACGTATTAAAGAAAAATAAAATTTCACCAATAATTCTAAATGAACCCATTAATAATCCAATTTCTGTTAAAAAAATCAAAGCTTTTAAGCCAGATTTACTAATATCTATTTTAGGAAATCAAATTTTTAAAGATCCCATTTTAAATTTAGCTCCAAAAGGTTGCTTGAATCTTCATACATCATTGTTGCCAAAATATAGAGGATTAATGCCCACTTTTTGGGTTTTGAAGAACTCAGAAAAAAAAACAGGAGTGTCAGTTTTCTATGTAGATAATGGTATAGATAGTGGCCCTATTATTGTTCAGAAGGAGGTAGTTATAGGCAATAAAACACAACAACAATTAATTAGTTTTACTAAAAGACTTGGAATGAAAGCTATTGCTGAAAGTGTTGATTTAATCGAAAATGATAAAGTAGCTCTAATTGAAAATGATTCAAATAAGAAATCTTATTTTACATTTCCAACCAGAGAAGATGTTAAAATATTTAGAGCAAAAGGCAAACGATTTTTTTAAATGAATATATTAACTTTTGATATTGAAGAGTGGTTTCATATTTTAGATAATAAAGAAACTAAAGTGGAACATAATTGGTTAAATTTTGAGTCACGTATACATAAAAACATGGATATTATTTTTGAAATTTTGTATGAATCAAAAGTTAAAGCTACTTTTTTTGTAGTTGGCTGGATTGCAAATCGATATCCTGATATTGTTAAAAAAATAACACAGCTTGGCTATGAAATTGGAAGTCATAGTCATCTACACCAGTTAGTTTATCAGCAAAATCGTCAAATCTTTTTTAATGATACAGAAAAATCAATTAAAACATTAGAGGATATTTCAGGAAAAAAAGTTACAATTTTTAGAGCACCAGGATTTTCTATAACACAACAAAATAAATGGGCATTTGAAGTTTTACACGAATTAGGCATTGAAATTGATGCATCTGTTTTTCCTGCCAGTAGAGCTCATGGTGGATTTCCAACTTTTAAAGAATCAGAGCCTTCATTTATACATTTTAATGGAGTTAAATTAAAAGAATTTCCAATTAATACTTGTGATTTTTTTGGAAGATCTATAATTTTTTCTGGTGGTGGTTATTTTCGTTTGCTCCCTTACAGTTTAATTAAAAATTTGACAAAAAAATCAGATTATACAATGACATATTTTCATCCAAGAGATTTTGATTTTAGACAGCCGATTGTTCCAGGTTTGTCTTTAACAAGAAGATTTAAGTCGTATGTAGGTATAAAGAATTGTAAATTTAAATTAGAGAGATGGTTAAATGATTTTGATTTTATTGATTTAAAAACTGCTAACAAAGAAATTAATTGGGATAAAGTCCCTAATATAAAATTATGAGTATTTAATCAGATAAGTATGTACTTTAATCTTATTCAATAATCATAATTCAACCATTTTATGTAAGTGTGAAAACTTGTAATGTAATTATTTAATTTATCTTTGTGTATATTTAATAATTTTTATGAAAAACTTCTTTTTTCTTTCATTTTTAATTTTATTATTTTTTTCTTGTTCTCACAAAAATCAATTAACATACATTAATAATTCAAAAGAAGGAGATATACATAGGTTAAATTTTAGCAACAATAATTATATTGAAATTGGAGATGTACTTAAAATTGATGTAAAAACTGTTGTCCCAGAGATTTCTGCTCTTTACAATAATATTTACGAACTTAATAGCCCACACAATGCTGATAAATTAATCTTGGATGGTTATGAAGTTAGAAAAGACTCTTCTATTAACTATCCCATTTTAGGCAAAATCGTTGTAGTTGGACTGACAACAAATGAATTAGCTATTAAATTGCGAAATATGTTTATCAGCGGTGGACAACTTACTAATCCACACATTAAAATTAATAAAGTTAATTCTAGATTTACTATTTTAGGTGAAGTCCAACGCCCAGGAACTTATTTTAATTATGAAAACCAATTAAATATTTTTCAAGCTCTTGGATATGCTGGTGATTTATTAATTACTGCAAAAAGAAAAAATGTAAAATTAATAAGGAAAGAAAATGGTTTAAATAAAACTTTTGAATTTTCATTAAATCAAAATCAAATTTTTGACAAACCATACTATTATATCAAAAGTAATGATGTAATTATTATTGAACCAAACTTTAGTAAAATTAAAAGTGCTGGTTTTATTGGAGATCCTGCTTCAATTGCATCAATATCATCTTTAGTTTTAAGCATAACTTTATTATTAATTAATAGTAACAACTAAAAATGAATAACAATAATTTAAGTTTTAATAACTATCAAAATGATGAGGATTCATTTGACTTGGTTGGAGAGTTTTTTAAATATTTATTTTTTTGGAGATATTTTTTATTATCAATTATACTATTCTTATCAATAGCTTATTTATTTAATAGATATACACCGAAAGTATTTGTAACCAGTGCTAAAATTCAAATTCTAGATAAAAAACAGAATAATCTTGAAATGCCAACTGCTGAAGATTTATTTTCAAGTTCTAAAATAAATTTAGAAAATGAGTTGGAAGTTTTAATGTCTTCACCAATTTTAAAAAAGGTTGTACGTAATCTTGATTTGAATGCTTACGTAGAAGGGGTTGGAGAAATTATGACTAACAGAACTTTAATTTATCCATTTGATTTTGAAATTAAAATTGATAAAGATAGTGTCTATAAAACATCCTATAATATTAAATTAGACGATAATGGATTTAATGTAACAAATAATTTAAATGATAAAAAATATTATTTTGATAGATTTTCCACTAAATTTATTGAGCACGACCTACCTTTTGAAATTACTAATGTTAAACAAAACAAGTGGAAAGAAAGTAGCTATAATTTACATTTAGTCTCTGATCAGTTTGTAATTTATGATCTCAAAAAAAATATTAAAGTTTCTCAAGTTGGAAAAAAGAGTGATATTATTGATATAAAGTTTAATAACTCAAATCCTGAATATTCAAGAAATGTCCTCAATGAGATTGTTGAGGTTTTCAATAATGATGGTATTAGAGATCGACAACTCATACATAAACGTACAATTGATTTTATTAATGATAGATATGAATTTCTAACCTCTGAACTAGAATCTATTGAATTAGAAAAACAATCATTTAAAGTGTCAAATAATATAGTTGACATAGTTGCAAACTCTAATATTTCTTTAGAAAGAAACTTAAAGTCTGAAGAAACTCTTTTTGCAAATGAAAATCAGATTTTCCTAGTTAAGAATTTGTTAGATGAATTGTCAAATTCAGATTTTAAATTGTTGCCCTCAAATATTGGAATTGAAAATATTGAGGTTAATTCACTTATTACTTCATATAATAATCTGTTCTTAGAAAAACAAAAGCTAAACACCAGTGCCGGGCCAAATAATCCAATTATAAAGCAGCTAATTAATTCAATAGCAGAAATGAGAAAAAACATTGGCTTTTCTCTAAATAATTATCTTTCTCAACTTTATTTATTAAAAGAAAAACTTACAGATAAATCAAATTTAATTCAAAGCAATGTTGCTAGTATACCATCTCAAGAAAAAAATCTAAGGTCTATTGAAAGAAATCAACAAATAAAGGAAGCATTATATCTTTTTTTACTCCAAAAAGGTGAAGAGGCACAAGTTAGTTATGCAGTAACAGAGCCAAGTATTAAAGTTGTAGAATATGCTATTTCTGATTTAAAACCTATTTCTCCTAATTCAAAAATTATTTATTTAAGTGCAATTTTGCTTGGTTTTTTTATTCCTTTAATTATACTATATCTTATCTTTTTATTTGATAATAAAGTTCATGGTAGAGAAGATTTAGAGAAATTGTCATTAAATATTCTTGGTGAAATACCTTTTTTTGATTTAGCAGAAACTGAAAAGGTGTTTTTAAATCCAGAAGATCGCTCAATCATCTCTGAGTCATTTCGAATGTTAATGTCAAATGTTCGTTATCTTCAAAAAAATGATTCATCATCAAATGTTATATTGGTTACTTCTTCTATTAAAGGTGAAGGTAAGACCTTAAATGCTCTTAATCTCGCTCTTAGTTTT
>MDTG01226209.1_pt1 | contig 21557 bp, 20 predicted proteins | sample 811421 | NCBI WGS metagenome assembly MDTG01 (sample SAMN05326645, study PRJNA326480) | marine metagenome | isolation source: seawater | place: Pacific Ocean: South East | collected 2011 | reverse complement strand
AATTAATATTTTTTTTTATATACGGAATATGTTTATGATTAATGATACAAATATATTTAGGAGTAAAATAGTTAGTTTGCTTAATCAGTTTTTTATAATTTTGATTTGAAACAAGTAAATTAATTTTTATTGAGTTATAATATTTGCTTAAGATATTAAGAGTTTTACTTCCAATTTCACCAGTAGATCCAAATATATTAATATTATAATTTGTCATATATTGATTCTAATTTTAATATTCCACTATTTAAAGAGAGAAAATTATTTGCATATTGTCTACAAGTAAAAGATTTTTTTGAGTTAATATATTTAATTTTTATTTGATTTAATGTTGGGGTAATATTTTCATTATTAAAGTTCATAATAATTCCTAATTTATTTTTAATAATCATATTTGTTATATCTTTATTAAAATCATTACAAATAATAGGTATTCCACAAGCAAGAAATTCAGCAATTTTAGTAGGAAAAGATGCTTTAATAGATAGGTTTTTTTTTAAATAAAAAATTCCAATATCAGTTTTTGTTAAATATTTTGGAACTTGATGATAATTTAATTCTTTTATTGAATAATTTTCTTTAGATATATTAAAATTTTTTAATTTATTAATTAATTTTTTAGTTTTTTTTGAAAAAAAATAAATCTTATAACTTACATTTCTTTTAGAAATTTTATCTAAAAAATTTAAAACAGGATCTATATCATACGCTGTATCTATTGAGCCTAAATAAGAAAATATAATTTTTTTTTTATTAATTTGATTTTTGATTTTAAATCTTTTCATATCGACACAAGTAGGAATCTTAACAAAATTTTTATTTTTTAAAAAATCATATTTTTTTTTTAGATATGAAGTTGATTCATTGGTTAAACAAATTATATATTCTGAATTAAATAATAATTTTTTTTCAATAAATAGTAGTAATTTATAACTTATTGAATTTCTTTTTAAATTTGCTCTATCAGCTTTTTCTTCAGCCCAAAAACCTCTCATATCAAAAATTATTTTAAAGGTAAAAAAATACATTAATGGAAAAATCATAATACCTGAAGGCAAGCCTCTAATATGTATAACTTTTATTTTTTTAAATATTAAAAGTTTAAAGCAAACAAAAAAACCAATTAGAAAATTAATTATAGTTGATAGATTTTTAAGACTATTATAATATTTTTTTATATTCCAAATTATATTATTATAATATAAATTTTTATTAAAATTATTAATATCTTTTGAATTATTAAGTTTTTCTTTTTTTTCAAATGAAATTAGATTTATATTATAATTGATTTTTATATTTACCAAATAATTATAAATTTGTGAAAATCCAACATTATCTAAAATTCCATCATAAGATAAATATATAGAATCAAATTTTTTATTCTTTATTTTTTTCTTAAATCTTTCACTGATCATTATAATTATTTTTTTATAATAAATTTCTTATTTTGATTACTCTTAGTTAGACTATAATTAAAAATTGATAATGTAGATCCTAAAATAAATCCTGGAGCTTTTACCAAATCTATAATTAATCCAAATATACCTATAAAAATAAATTTAAATGGTATCAATTCATTTAATTTACAATTATTACGGATTGGAAGAATTATACCTCTATACAAAAAAGAAATTAATAAAACAATTGATATATAGATTTTAGTAATATGAGGAAAATAAAGAGCAGTTTCTTCAGCCCAGTTACCTATTACTCCATTCCATCTAAAAAAAATATAGAATATTATAATTAATGATGAATAATATAATGAATTAATTAGATATTTAAACCTACTTATAAAAAAATTTTTATAGAAAATTATAAAGATTAAAAATAATAAAAATGATAAAATATAAAATTTAGTTACATTTGGTATATAAAATTTATTTTCATCCCAATTACCTATTAGATAATTCCATCTAGGAATAATTAGTACTGTTAAAAATATAAATATAGCAAAATAAATATCTTTTAAATTTTTTTGCAAGTCAATTAATGCTCCATTAAATGAATATATAAAAAATTTTATAAATAAAGTAGAGATATTTGATGGAAAACTTGAATATGTTAATGGAGATTCAGAATATTCAATTTTATTAAAATTTTTTGTAATTCTTCTTTTCCATTCTAAATCTTCTCCTGATCTTAAGTTTTCTAAAAATAAGCAATCATTTAAATCTTTCTTATTTAATAAGCTTCCCGGAACTGTTATTAGTTCCTTGTTCCCATATATAGCCTTTATATAAATTTGTTGAAAAAAAAGATTTGATTTGTATTTAGTTTTGCCAAGAATTATATTTGGCATTTTTAAATTAAATAATTTTAAATTCGATTCCAGCCAATTATTTGATGGAAAAGTTTTTGTATCTAAAAATGAAATTAAAGTACATTCAGAATATTCTAAACCTATATTTCTAGCTCTACCAGGAAAAATTCTATCAAATAAATTTTTTTGATATAATCGTTTATATTTAATAATATACTTAGAATTAAAATCTTTAATAAATAATTCAATGTCATTATTTGAGCTAGAGTCTATAATGATTACTTCATGAGGTAATATCGTCTGAAGATTTAATAAATTTAATGTAGTTTTAAGATAGCATAAATCATTATAAGTAGGAATTATTATACTTACTTTCTTTTCTTTATTTGCCATTTGCATTATTAGATTATAAATATTAATTTACATTATATATTTTGATGTTAAAAACTATTTTTTTTTTACTATTATTTACAGGTGTATTTAGTTTTTCGTTATTTGTCTTAAATAATTTTTTTTTTAAAAAAAAAATAGACCATAATAATCAAGAATATATTCATCATAATTGTCTACTAATCTCTTCTAGTTGGTTTTTATCATTAGGTTTTTTTGGGATAGTTCAAAGTATTATTTTTTATCTTAATAATCCTAATAATATTTCTTATTACATAATTTATTTAATTTCAATAATAGGTTTTATTTTATTAATAAAAAGCAAAAATTTATTATATAAATCATTAAAAAATTTTTTCTTATTAATTAAAGATTTTTTAAATAATAATATTTTTTTTATAATTATATTTATATTTTTATTATTAATATATATATTGAAGATTCCATTATTGTGGCATGATATAGATGAAATTACTCAATATGGTCTTTATACCAAATTAGCAGCTAACAATTGGAATTTAAATTCAGATGCTTATGGATTATTTATAAGGTATGGAGAAATTTCTCATTCATTTTTTTATTCAGTATTTGACAATAATTACTTACCTAAAATATTAAGATTATTTTCATTATTATTTAATGTTTTATTAATATACTCAATATGTAGATTATTAAAAATTTCTAAAAATCTATCATTACTATCATCATTGATATTTCTATCTACTCCTGAGATCGCATATATAGGATTATCTATGAAGACTGATATACTACTACTTAATTATGAATTAATGTCTTTAATTTTATTAATTTATGTAACATCTAAATTATATATTTATAAAACAAATAAATTTGAAATATCTTTTGATAAATTTAACTTTAAAATTTTAATTTTGGCATTAGTTTTTTCAAGTATTGCATTGAGTATAAGATATTCAGCTATATATTTATACATTTTAAATATATTGTTAATATTTTTATATATTTTTATAAATTATAGAAAAAATATTAAATTTAATTTTATATTTAGATTCTTAATATTTTATATATTAATTGCATTTTTAATATTTTTTTGTTTTTTTTATAATATATATATTTTTCAAAATCCATTTTATCCACTTGAAGGTTTTTGGTTAGAATTATTTGCTAATGGCAAATCTGCTATTTGGGGAGGAGGAACATATGAAGAGATAAAAAGTCAAATAAATATTAAAACAAATAATCCATTATTTAGTTTTTTGTATATCATAATTTATCATGCAATGGGATTAGAGGAAGATATATATTCATCCTTAAAGTTTATTATTCATCCTGAAAATCATGCCGGTGCTGGATGGCTTACCCCTCTTACTTTAATTATATATTTATCAATTTTTTTATTTAAAAAATCAAAATTAATATTTATTTATTCATTATATTTTTTATTCTTATATTTTTTTTGGATTAATGGAATACAGTATTCCAGAATTTTTATTGCCAGTTCAACAATTACAATCATTATAACTGCTATTTTTTTAAATATAACATTCACAAACAAATATATAAAAATAATTAATAAAATGATTTATTTTGGGATAGTTTTAATTTTAGTTATATGTACTTACTATCATTTTGTTTCTTTAAAGTATCAAAATCCCTCTTTATTAAAATTATTTTATGATGAAGATATAAAATTTATTACACAATATAATAGAGCTATACCTTCGAGTATATGGAGAAGTTCTAAAAAAGAAATTGATGCCTATATAGGAGATAAATTTAATAAAAATGATATCAAAATTATTAATAATTTATTAAAAAATAATAATAAAAAATACTATATAATTAATTTAACAAAATATGAAAACATCCATGTTTTTTTTAATAAAGGTTACTTTAAAAATTATGATAATATAAATATAAAACAATTTGATAAAGAAAGATTATTTAGTAAAAATCATAATACAGAATTCTGTTTTATAGGAAATCAAAATGATTTTGATATGTTAAAATTAGTTAATTTTGAAAATAAATACTTAACTAAGAATAAAATTTTATTTACTTGTGAAAAAGAATAAATTTTTTATGATTGAAATTAATTTTTCATAAAAAAACATACTATTTAATATCAAACCTTTTAAATAATAAGAATTTTTTGAATTTAAAATATATATTCTCCCATAATAATTGTTATGGGGAGTATTCATTATATTTAATGAAGTAAATATATATTTTATATTATGATTACTTAAAAAATCAATTACCTGATTATTAAATGAATTTTTATGTCCATATGGAATTGAAAATATTTTATTATTTCCATTAATAGAATCTATATATTCAAGAGATTTTTTGATTTCCCAATTTAACCAATTAGATGGTATATCTTTTAAATTCACATGACTCATACTATGTGAGCCTAATACAAAGTTATTATTTTGAGATAATCTTTTTAGTTTACTAAAGTCTATTTTTTTTCTCTTTATAACATAATCTTTATTTTTATTTTTTTTGCTAAGAAATTTTTCAAATTTTTTAATTTTTTCAAATTTAAATGTAAATATTTTTTTAAAGAATTTTTCTAAATTAATATTCTTTTTTTGGAATTTATTTATATTAAAAATATGATGTAAACATCTACTTCTATAAAGATCAATGTTATTATCTTCTAGCATTAATCCTATAGGTAAAAATAAATTTAAGTGAATATTTAATTCATTAATTATATTCTCAATAAGTAATATTGAATCATCTCCATCATCAATAGTTAATAATAAATTATTATTTTTATTTGAAATATTATTATATAAATCATTTATATTTATTAAATTACAATATTTTTTAAAATATTGAATTTGAGAAATAAAAATTTCTTTATCTATAAACATTTCATTTTCAATCTTTTTATTGCAATAAAAATTATGATAATTAATTATGTTTATTTTATTTTTTTTAAAATCTATTTTAAATAAACCAAAAAAATATGAAAAATATATTCTCGAATATAATTTAATTTTTTTTACAAAGCGCAATGAAACTAGCTCCAAAATATTTTAATGAAGTTTTATTTAAATTTTCTAATTTAAAATCAATTTTTTTTGTTAAAAAATAAAAAATTGAAGAAAAGGGTGAGGGAAAAAGAGTAAATCCGATGTAAACTTCATTTTGAATTTGAAAATCATAACTTCTTAGTGTGTCTTTAAATATATTAATGTTATGTTTTCTTGTTAAAAAATTAATAACTCCATAATTAGATTTAGAAATATTTTTTTTATAAAACTTAAATAATATATTTTGTTTTAAAAAATGTGTTATGGAATTGAATGCAGTAGTGTACCCTTTGCTATTACTAACATTTATTATAAAATGTCCGTCAATTTTTAATAATCTTTTTATTTCTTTTAACAAGATATGATCATTGTCATAATATTCTATTAAACCTGATGCTATAATTAAATCAAATTTACTTGAAGGTAATTTGGTATTTTCAGCATTTTCAGTAAAAACTTCCCAGTTATATTTAGATAATTTTTTTTTTGCAATTTCAATCATTTTCTTAGAATTATCGAAGGCAATACCTTTATAGCCAAGCTTTGCTAACTCGTGCGCAATTTCTCCACTTCCACAGCCCATATCAATTATATTAATATTTTTATCTTTAAAATTTTTTTCAATTAATTTGATGATTGTTTTTAATCTTACAATCATAAATTTATTTTTATTTATGTCATAATTTTCTAATGAATATGACTCAGCATTTGCATCAAAAAAAATTTTGCTTTTATTCATATGTTAAAAATATTCTATATATTGATTACTTATTTTATTTATAGAAAAAAATTTAGATCTATCTATCAATTTTTGTTTTTTGTGACTTTTATTAAGCATAAATTTTATTCCAGAAGCTAGGGATTTATAATCATTAATTTTAACTAATTTTCCATATTTTCCATTTGAAAGTATTTCTGAGGGACCACATTGAGAATCGGTACTTAATATAGGCGTTCCACATGATAGTGACTCTATCAATGTAAGTGGCATACCATCATAATCAGCAGAGTGAATAAATAAATCAGAAATCGAGTACCATGGATATGTATCCTTATAATTTCCAACTAATAATACTTTATTAGTAAGTTTTAAATCTTGAATTAATTTTAATAATGAATTTTTTTCCGGCCCATCTCCAACTATAACAAGTTTTGCATCTAGTTTTTTATTTAAATAATTAAATGCTAAAATTAAGTTTTTTAAATTTTTTTGCTTTTTTAATGTTCCTATGCTTAGTAATTTATATTTAGCATTTCCATAATATTTAATATATTTTTTTTTATTGAATTTATAATTATTTTTAAATGATATTGGATTGTAGATAACTTTGATAAATTTTTTTTTATTTTTTATAAAATTTTGAATATCTTTTTTTACGCATTTAGAGACACAAATAATATTATCAGAAAAATAATATGTTAATTTCATTATCATTTTTACAAAAAAATAATTAGAGTTTATATCTTTTAGATATTGACCACTTATTTTACAATGTTCTACAAGAATAATTTTAAATTTATGCTTAGAAATAAGTTTTGAAATTATCGAAATTGATGTTAATGGCCACATTGCTGAAATTGCTACATCTGGTTTGATTTTATTAAACGATTTAGATAAAGGTATTATAAAATTTCTAATTTTTTCTGTATTTGTTTCAATAATATTAATTTTTTTATTTAAAACAGTATTTAACTCACCAATATTTTTCATTAATATAAAAGTGACTTTATATCCTATCTTAACCCACTCGTTAGCCAAATATACATGAACCCTTTCTGCACCTCCATTTTTTAAATTAGGAAGAATGATTACAATATGTTTTTTTTTCATAAACTTATCTTTTAATAAATAATTTATTAATATGTTCTATCGCTATTGTACAAAAAATTAAATAAAATGGAATAAGAGGCACTGCATATCTTCCGACTGAAAATAAAAGTGAATAAAATATATTGATATATAAAATAATAAATAATAAAAAAATAAATTTACTATAGTTTTTAATTGTCAAAAAAATACCGTATATGCTGAGTAGAAAGATTAAATAACCTAAAATTTTGAAAGGTGCTTTAATTAAACTTAAATATAAACTTCCATTGGGAGAAAATTTTTCATTGAAATAATTTTGAGTATTAAATTGATTTAAAATAGGAACATAATTAAATGATAGCATTTTTTCGAATTCAAGAAATCTTTGGGCTAGGTAAATAAACGGCTTATCAAGAATTTTTTCTATAGCTTCTGTTCTCATTATTTTATCTATTTTGGATGGAGAGGTTATGCCAGCCTCTCTTAATTCATTTTGCCTATTTTCATACTCATTATTTCTTAAAAGAATGAAATCTCTTGGCTTTTGTACCAAACCTGGAAAAGTTTTATTTCCAAGATATTCTGAAAAATTAAATACAATATTTTGCAATATTTGATTTCTATCATAATCTAAAGTTGAGGAAGCCATCCATAAAGCATCTGCACCTCTTAAACTAATTTGAATTGTTCCAAAATTAGAATAATTTCTATATGACCAAGGAGATAATGTTAAAATAAAAATAAAAAATAATAAAAAAAAATTGATTAATAATTTTTTAGTAATTTTTCTATAATAAATAATGATCAAAAATGGTATAAAAAAAATAATTAATAAACCTATACTTTTAGTTAAACAAATTAATGATAAAATAAAACCTGATAATAAATATAGAAATAAATTATTGTATTTAAAAGATAAGGTTGAGATATAGATATATAGTGTTAATAAAAAAGTAAAAAAACATTCTGTTAAAATATAACTTGGATAATTTGCCAAGGTAGGTAAGATAGCTAATAAAAAAGAGCTTAAAATAGAATATTTCTTACTAAAAATTTCATTACACAAATAGTAAGTAATTATACATGTTAATGAAAATAAAATTGCTTGTACAAAATAAACATAATAATAATTATGTCCAAAAATTTTATATATTAAAGATAAAAATATGGGATATAAAGGCTCTCTTAACATATCAATTTTTGTAGGATTATCAGGATCAATAGAAAAAAATCCCTTATTTATATTTAACGCCAAATTATCATATTGAGCTGCATCAGCATACAAAGGATTATCAAACATATAAATATAAAATAAAGAATGAAATAATGAAATTAAAAATAATATTAATGGATAAGTAAATTTTTGCTTATTATAAAAAAATAACATAATAATTATTATATATCGTTAATAAATTTATATATTATTATTATATTTTTGAAAATATTTATGAATAATTTCAGGATATATATATAAAAATATTAAAGAAATTAATACATAATGAATTTTATTAAATAGAAAAGATCTTTTAAGTATTTTATATATTAATTCTTTAGATTTATCTATCCTCCCTACTGATGCATAAAGTTTTAAAAAATTATAATAAATATTTAAATAACATAAATCTTTTTGCCTTTTTGATTTTAGGAATTTTGTATTTTCATATTTTTTAATTACATATAAAAACTCTTGAATTGATTTGTCTAAATTTTGATAAACTCTTCCGTTGCCAACTCTATATCCTGTTAATTTTTCATCTATAAAGCCTGCCTTATACTCAGTTGATAATCTAATTAACATTTCTCTGTCAGCAGATAAAAAAATATTTTCATCAAAATTTCCTACTTTTAGAAAACATTCTCTTTTTGCTAAAAGAGTTGAATTAGTCAACACATGATGTGATGTTAAAATCTTAGATGTAATGTAGCCTGATCCTGGATGATTTGAAAACTTTGGAAGAGATGTTATTACCTTATCATTTTTATCAATTATGTTAGCATCAGTATATACAAAACCATAGTTATTATTTATTTCTAAGAAATTTACACATTTTTCAATTTTATATGGGTAGTAAATATCATCACAATCAATGTGAGCAATATAATCACCTGTTGAATACTTCATACCTAAATTTCTTGCACTACATGCTCCTTGATTTTTTTGATAATAATAATTTATTCTATCTTTATAAGCTTTTAGTTTATATTCAGTATCATCTGTTGAACCATCGTTTACAACTATAATTTCAATATTTTGATATGTTTGAGAAAAAATACTATTTAAACATTTAATAGTTAATTCTGAGTTATTAAATGCCGGTATAATTATAGATACTTTTTTCATTAACTTATAATAATACGAATTATTTTTAAAAACATTCTTTTTAAAATTAGAATTTTAAAAATTAGATTAATTTCTTTTTTTATTAAATAATTAAATAATAAATAAATTAATTCTTTAGAATATATATTATACATTTTTTTAGTTGATTGCAAATCATGTACTCTCCAGATTGAAAGAACATTTTTAGTATAAGAAATTTTAAAATTAAGTCCCATTTTAATAAAAAAATCATATTCAGCAATATATTTATATTTTGTATTATATAATCCAATTTCTTTTGATGCAGATTTATTAAAAACTAAACTACTACTAGGGATAAAAGATCCAAAACCTAATAAAGATAAGCCAGCATTTTTTTTTGAGAGATTATACTTTTCTAAAATAAAATTTTGAAAATGTTTTTTTTCATAATTTGAGTTGAAATTCTTATGAAGACAGTCGCCAAAAAATAATTTTGATTCTTCATCATTGTTAATTTGATTATTATGAATTTCTAATCTATTAGAATCAGCTAAATCATCATGATCAAGTATCGCTATCCAATCATATTTTGATTTTTCAATTCCTCTATTTCTCGAATATGCATGTCCATGATTTTGTTGTTTAAAATACTTTATTGGAAATTTTTGATTAATATAATAATTTGCAATTTCTTCAGTCTTATCAGTAGAACCATCGTCAATTATTATTATTTCCCAATATTTATAACTTTGATTTATAATACTATTTATGGTTTCATTTAAAAATTTTTCACTATTTAAACAACATATTACAACAGAAAAATAATTAAGTTTCATTAATTAACTTAAAATATTATTTTCAATATTATTTGAAAAAACTTCCATAAAAATATTTTTTTTAAAATCACAATAATAATCTTCACTAAAATTTTTAAACAATTTAATATTTTTTTCTTTGTTTAATAAATCAATTTTAATAATATCTTGAATTTCATTAGGATCAGTAATTATTTTTCTACAATCATTAATGTCGATTAATGGGTCTATTAAGGTAGAATCATCTGTATTTACAAAAATCGGAGTTAATCCAAAATTAAGTGCTGAAATAATAGCTGTGCTTCCTCTATATAGAGCCCACCCACTCTTATTTAAGTCATTAACTAATTTATCTTCTGATAAGGTAATATTTCTTGGCAAATTATCAAATCCAGGATATTTTTTTGTAAAATATTTAAATTCAATCACAGGATGCATTCTCCAGATAAAATTTATTTTTGGGAATAAATTTGCACATTTTAAAGTAAAAGATAGCAGAATATTTGTTTCACTCAAATAACCTTCTGGCAAAACAATACAAGAAAAATTAGATAAAGTTTCTACCTTCGAAGGTTTTTCAGAACGAAAAGAACCAATAACAGAAATTTTATTAATCTTAAAATTTTTATTATTGTTTAAAATATTATGGCCATGTTGACCTGAAGTTAAGATTATATCAGGATCTAATTTAGTATTTAAATTTCTTTTTAGTGAATGATAATAATTAGTTACACAAGCATGTTGATAACCAATACATACTATTTCGGGGTTTAGATCTTTAGCCGTTTGAAACACTATTCTTTCCCAACCAAAACCTTCATAAGTAAGCATAATTACTTTTGGATTATATTTTTTAATTAAATTTGTTAATTGTATATTCAATCTAAAAGATGAGAGTGTTGAATAAGATAAACACTCTTTTTTAGATTGTTTTAATACCATATTTTCATAATTATTTAAATTATCTTTAAGAAATATTTTTTTCAAAATACTAATTAATTTTAATGCTCTAAATAATATTTTCATTTCACCAAAAAAATTTAATTGATTAGATAAAATAATTTTATTATGATTGTATTTATTCCATTCTTTACTTAATTTCTTTGGATTATAATTATTAGGGTTTTGATATATTAGTAATGGTGAATAATTAGAATTGTTCAATAATTCAGGTATTCTACCAAAATAAAAATCATTTTTATCAGATTTAAGTTTTAAATTAATGAAATGAGAAAGAATAAATACATCAAAATTTTTTTTATCGTCATTTACTGAAGAGTAATAATCTTTATTATTAATAAAGGATGATTTAATTAATTTTAATAAAATTAAAAAAAATCTAAATACACTTTTTAAAAGAATTAAAATTACATTATTTGAATTAAATTCTTTATTTAAAATCTTTTTATAATCTCGTAAAGAAACTGGATGAGGTCTAATAATATAAAGCCACGATAAATATGATATCTCCTTATTATATTTAATTTTTTCTAAAAATTTATCACAAGTTTTGCATAATAATAAATAATTATTAAGATTCATAAAATAATTCTTTAAAAAAATATTGATCTAAATCTTTATTTTTTTTCCATCATTTAAAAACATTTTAACTGTTTCTTTAGTATAAGGATGCACTATAATTCTTTCAAGAAATTTAGGAGAGCATGTAACTATATGAGCTCCGGCAGTAAGCCACTCAATTACATTTAATGCTTCTCTTGTAGATCCCAGTATAATCTTAGATTTTAAATTAAAATCATCAATAAGTTTTCTTAATTTTTTAATCTCATCTACTGAATTATAACCCATGTCATTTATTCTACCTCCAAATAATGATACATATGTAGCTCCAGCTAATGAAGCTATAAAACATTGTTGTGCGCTCATCATAGCAGTTACATTAACTTTAATGTTGTTTTCATTTTCTAATTTATGAATAACTTCTAAATTTTCTAATTCGCCATTTGGACCATGAATGGTAATTTTTACATTTATATTATCTGACCAACTCGAAAATTCTTTTGCCTGTCGAATCATTTCTTCTTTTTCATTAGTAGTTACTTCTAAAGAAAGGGGTAAAGGATAAATCAATTTTGCTAATTTATTAAAATAATCTTTTATTTCATTCTTATTATGTGAAATTTCTCTAATTTCTTTTGATATAATAGTTGGATTAGTTGTGACACCTCTAATAATACCCATTTCATGATATTTTTGAATATCTTCTATAATTCCAGTATCTAAAAAAATTGCCATATTAATTAAATTATTTTTCTTAATATATGTTTTTGTATCTTATCATAGCTCATAATTTTTTTTACTAATTTTTCTTCTTTTTTGTTATTTATTCCCAAATAACCATATTTAAAGTTTACTCCTTTTAATACATATCCGCTTTCTATAATCCTTGATTGGTCTATTGAATTAGCTTTTTCATAAGGGGTTCTCTTTAATTTACTATAAATCTCTAAACCTTTTTTACTATATCCCAAAATACCTAAAATTTTTTTAAATGGTATAAAATTTTTTTCATAATAATGATGTTTAAAATTTCTAGAACAAAATATAATATCATTATTCTTTGAAACAACACATTTTACTATATCGTGATTGTATAATTCTTTTTGCAAATTGATTTTACTTATTCCATTAAAAAATTTTTGATTTGCATTCTTATAAATATATTTAATCATATTATTAATATCTTCAGGAATTACTAAAATTTCATCTCCCTGTATATTAATTATATGTGTACAATTTATTTTCTTAGATGCTTCATAAACTCTGTCTGACGCCATAATATGGTTCTTAGAAGTCATTATAACTTCACCACCATAGCCCTCTACTATTTGTTTAATTTCTTTATCACATGTGGCAACAATAACTCTTTTTAGTTTTTTGCACAAACTTACTCGCCTTCTTACATGCTCAATCATTGGTAAGCCCTTAATATTTATTAGTGGTTTGCCAGGATATCTTGAAGAATTTAATCTTGCAGGAATTATTCCAACAATATTTATATTTCTCATTGAGGAAATACACCGCAATCTATATTTATATTTTGTCCAGTTATTGCTGAAGATTCATTAGAAGATAAATAATAACATAGATCTGCAACTTCTTGATGAGTTGGAAGTCTTTTTAATGATGCGTTTTCATTTTTAAATTTATTTAGATATTTTTTATAATTAATATTTTTTGAAGGAGAAAATTTTGTGTTTAAAGCAGATACTAACCCATTAGTTTCAACATATACTGGGCAAACAGAGTTTATCCTTATTCCTTTAGGTCCTAATTCTTTAGATAAAGATTGAGTTATTCCATTTACGCCAAATTTTGAAGCACAATATACTGAATTATTAATACTGCCTCTTTTGCCTGCAATACTTGAAATATTAATTATTGAAGATCCTTTTTTTAAATATTTGGAAGCTGCCTTACATCCCCAAAATGTTCCTTTAAGGTTTGTATCTATCATATCATTCCAAATTTTTTCATTTACGTTTTTAATAGGAGACCATTTAGAATATCCGGCACAATTAATATAACAATTAATACTACCAACCCAATTTTTGGCATATTCTAATAATTTAATATGATCTTTTTCAAATCTAACATCTATCTTAAAATAATTAATATTTTTATTAAGTTTATTCATCTTGATAGAAGCTTTTCTTGAACCCACTAAAACAAACCATTTATTTTCAAGAAATTTTTTTGCAATTTCTTTACCTATTCCTTTTGTGCCTCCAGTTATTACAACTAATTTTTTACTCATTTGCATAAATTAGATTGTCATTGATGAAAAGCCACCATCGATAGCAATTTCGGCACCGGTGACAAATGATGATGTGTCACTACTAAGCCAAACAACAGCTCCTACTAATTCTTTAGGATGTCCAAATCTATTCATTGGGGTATGATTTAAAATTTTTTTAATTCTTTTTTTATCTAAAAAATTCTTTTTACTCCAATTTGTAGGAAAAAAACCAGGTCTTAAACAATTAACTCTTACATTAAATTCTGCCCATTCTCTTGCAATGTTCTGAGAAAGATTTTTAATACCTGCTTTAGCAGCAGAATATGCGTATGCATTAGATAATGGCGGTCCTGAAGATGCTGAACTAAAATTAATAATTGAACCACTTTTTTTATTTATCATATGTTTTCCAAAAATTTGACAACCAAATAGAGTCCCTTTTAAATGAGAAGCAAAAATATTATCCCATTCTTTTTCTTTAATATTCAAAAAAGATGTTGGAGCATTTATTCCAGCGCCGTTAATTAATACATCTACAGTTTTAAATTTTTTAATAATTAAATCAAAATTTTTTTCAAAACTTTTTTTATTTACTACATCAATCTGAGAAATAAATAATCTTTCATTATTTTTTAATATTTTATTTGTTAATTCTTTAGCTTTTTTGATGTCTTTATCAAGTATTACTATATAGCACCCTAATTGATGAAGAGATTTAGCAATCTCAAAACATAAATACCCAGCACCTCCTGTAATAACAACTACTTTATCTTTTAAATTAAATAATGAATTTAGTTTATTCATAAATCTTTTTTTTAAATTTTACCAATTTATGTTTGATTTCACCACCAAAAGATTTCCAAAAGGGAGGAAATAATGTAGGAAATTTAGTATACCAATCACATTTCTCATTTAAAAATACCAAATCATTACTTGACCACGGATAATCGTTAAATTTAATAACTGATTTATCAGCAAGTGTTTTGGATACTCTATTGCAACAATAAAAAAAAGACTCTTTTGGATTGTTTCTCATAAACATAAAATAATTATTTATTGTTTTAATATCCATTTCTTGCATTGATGCAACATTTATAAAAATATCAATATTAATTGACTGAATTAATCTATAGTTTTCTGCTTCAATTAGAAACATTGAGTAATCATTTATCTTATTTAAATTATGTTTTTTTAGTAATAATGGTTTGTGATTAGAAAATATCATAAAATAATGATATGAATCAATTAATAAATTTTTTCCTAAATTAACGTAAATTATTTTTACATCAGGATGCAGTTTTTTAATTAATATTCCAAGATGTCCATGTCCATCGCCAATTATACATACAAACGTTTTTTTTTTAAAAACTTTAAATGTATTTAAAGTTTTGTATATGATCATATTTTTTGCTTGATCAAAACTAAAATAAAAATTAAATTTATCATTTAATGATTTGTTAATCTTAACAATATGTTTTGGAATAGAATTTTTATTAACATAAAATTTAAGTAATAAAGAAATTATCAAATTTTTAAAAAAGGAAATTAAATTTTTTTTTAAAACAGTTGAAATAGCTAAAGAATTAATTATATATTTATCATTTTTCTTAATTATAGAAGACTGTTTTAGCCAATATTTCCAATGTGAGCTGGTTTCTTTATTTAAAGATTTTTTTTTTACGTATTTATCAAATAATTCATTATGAATTTCAGAATACATATTAAATTATTTTTTCATTTTATTTATTATATCTTTAATATTTTCACTCCATTTCCATAACACAAAAATATCAGAGGCTAGTATAATAAATTTATATCCATCATTTATCATTTTGTTAATAGATTCTTCTGTTGGCTCTATATCTTGAATTCCACATGGTTTATTAAATTTTTTACAAGCTTCTAAAACTTTTTTACATGCGTATTTAACTTTTTCGTGATTTATTTGTCCTGGTATACCTAATGAACCAGAAATATCATATGGACCAATCATTACTGCATCTAAATTATCAGACTTTAGTATTCTTTCTACATTGTCAACTGCGTTTATAGATTCAATTTGAGCCACTAAAATACAGTTAGAATTCCAATTTTTAGTATAAGTATCGAATTCAAAACCATATCCTTGAGCTCTAGAAACACCGTATCCTCTTTTTCCTAATGGCGGATAATGAGTCCATTCAACTATTTTTTGAATATCATTCTCACTTTCAATATTTGGAATTATAATTCCATCTGCGCCTATATCCAATAATCTTTTTATTATTTGTTTATCGTGAGTAGGAATTCTGGGTAAACAAGCTACATTGTTTGATTGTGATGAGATAATAATATTTTGAGATTGCTCTAAACTTATTGTGCTATGTTCAATATCAATACCAATAAAATCAATATTAGATTTAGAAAAAATTTCAGTTATCAAATTATTTGAAATAGAAGTCCAGCCACCAAAAGTTATTTCATTATTATTTATTTTATCTTTTAGTTTATTTTTTTTCATAAAATTATAGTTTCCAATGTGGAAATTCTAAATCTTTAGATATCATATACCTTGTATAGTAACCTGAAAGTTCATCAACAAATTTTATTCTAAAATGATTTTTTTCTAGAACTAGTATCAAATTTTCTAAATTAAGTATCTTTCTATATTCTTTTGAAACAAATTCATTTATTTTCTTAATCAAATCTAGCTTGTTATATATAAATAAAATTTTAACATAGTTTTCAATTAATTTAATCGGATCCTGTAATTTGCTACTCATATCAATTATTTTTTCAGGTGATCTTAAAAAGAGTGCATCACCATGAATAATTTCTCCAAAACCTCTATGCATAGTTCTTTCCCATCGAAATAATGTAAGATAATCATTTAATATAAAACCCTGAGAATTTAAAAAATTTTCAACATCTTTTGCAAGGGGAATATCATGATAGATATATTTAAAATTAACCTCGACTTCAAGTCCCACAACATTTTTAAGAGTAGATTTACTACCCTTTAAAACTTCTAATTCAGCACCTTGAACATCAATTTTAATAAAATTAGGATGATTGGACTTGCTGGAGAAATCATCCAATTTAAAAAGATTAATTATTTTAGAATTTACTATATCATACCTCTGACTGTCTGGAAATTTATCTAAATATTTTTTATTAGGTTTAAATACACTAGATGATTTGCTTTTTTTTGTTAAAAAAAATTTTTTTTTTGTATTCTTGCTCCAAAGTGCTTTATTAATTACATTTAAGCCGATTTTTTTTAGTGAAGTGTAAGAACGTTTATCAGGTTCAAAAAAAGTTGTTTTAATATCATTTTCATATAATTTCCAACGATTTTGTAAACCTCCGGCACCACCAACATCAAAAAGTGTTAGTGTATTTCTATTTTTGTTAATACTTTTAAATAATTTTCTATAATGATTATCTTGTTTGCTCAAGATACTTCTAGAGATTTTATTTAAGATAAATCGAATCATTATTTAGACCAAATTTCATTAGAATTTAATTTTGACTTAAATTTAAATTTTGCTGCTTTAAGATATTTAGTTAATTTTTTATAGTTTGAACCTTCATCTATTTCTAATATTATTGACTTTAATTTCTTATTCTTTATGGTTTTAGTAGCGCCTTCTATAATCTCTATTTCATTTCCATCTACATCAATTTTGATAACAGTAGGAAAAAGGCCGGTAGATTCAACAAAATCATCAAGTTTATAACAAGCAATGCCTTCTTTAAATAAAATATTTTTACCTGAAACAGTATTAGAAATATTTTTATTTGACTCAGTATGTAAAGCTGATCCAGGTGTTAGATCTTGTATATGCAAATAACTCAAATAAGTCTTGTTCCCTAATGCTAAAGCATAAGTTATTATATTTTCACTAGCTTTATTCAAAATAATATTTTTTTTTAACTGATCAAGATTAGAGTATTCAGGCTCAAAAGAAACTACAGTAAACTTTTTATGATCATAAAAATATTTCTGCTTAATTTTTTTAAAAGCATATAAAGAAAAAATTCCTATATTTGCACCTATATCAAAAAAACAATCATCAGGACGCATATGTTCATCAATCCAATTAAGTGTATCAGGTTCTTTATGATTAAATGTTCTTGCTCTAAATTTAGTAATAAAATTTTCGATAATAATATCAAATGTAATACCTCTAGAATAAATTGTTTTTTTCTTTCCAAAATAAGTTATTGCACTAATAAATTTTGGAATATCTGTGTAAATTAATTTATTAATTTTCATTTTTTATCAATTGATTCCCATTTATTTGAATAAGATTGCAACCTTGGATCTGTTACTATCAAATGCCAAATTGTAGCTTGCCAAGCTTCAGAATGTGGAGTGAGGGTATTCTTACTTTGAGAAGGTATTATTACACAGGCATAGGAATTTTTTTGAGTGTATCCTATCTTTTTACCAGTTATGCCAACTACATCACATTTCTTTTTTCTTGCATATTTAATAGCATTAATAATATTAACACTAATTCTATTTTTTTCATTTCCTCCACCCACACTCAATACAAAAAGTATGTCTTTGTTGTTAAGTTTACTCATCATTAACCATTCTCTAAATACTGTTTCCCATCCCTCATCATTTGTTCTGGCTGTTAATTCTGCAACATTATCTATAGGTGTATATGCTTCAATTTCTGCTATCTTTCTAAAATCATTTACAGCATGTGAGCAATTTGATGCGCTACCACCAACGCCAATAAAAAAAATTCTACCGCCTCTTTTTTTTAATAAAACTATTCTTTCAATAATTTTATTTATTTCTCTTTGATCTATTAAATCAGCTATATTTTTAACTTCTTGTAGATATTTGCTTATATAATCTTTTGTCATTTGCTACTCTTATATGCTTTATTAACTATTTTCATAGCTTCATATGCGTCATTATAATTATTAATACTAACTTTATTATTATTAATTATAAAATCTACAAATTTTGATACTTCAAAATTCCATGAATTATCTTTATCAAAATAAATAACTTTTTCAGATGGATTCCCAATTGCATTTGAGATATTTTCAAATTGTCGAGATGCAAAAGTAATTTTTTCTTGTCCATAACTACCTGTTTTTGACAATAAACCTTCAATTAAAATATATCCTTTTTCTAAAGTAATATCCATTCTGAATGTGTGTCTCCATAATGTAGAAGAAGAATGTAGTTGGGCAAGTTGTTTTTTATTATTTTTAAGTATCAAAAAAGCATTATCTTCAACATTAAATTTCCAAAATGAATTAGAAGTATAACATTTGATATTTTCAAAATTGCCACAAAAAAATCTAAACAAATCAATCATATGAATTCCTTGATCTAATAGTATTCCTCCACCAGAAATTTTTTTGTTATTTCTCCAGGAGTTTTTAAAATTTAAACCACCAGATTTTCCGTAAACACCTCTTATAGTTATGATTTTTCCAAATTTATTTGAGTCAATAATATTTTTTGCTTTAACTACAGCGGGATGGAATCTGTGATTAAAGCCAAACATAATTTTATTTCTTCCAATATGTTTTTTTATTTTTTTTAAATCAGAAATATTTTTTCCAGGTGGTTTTTCACAAAAAACATGTTTACCATAGGAAAGGCATTCAATAACTACTTTAGAGGTAATATTATTAGGTGTGCAAATAAATGCTATGTCGAAATCAATATTAAATATATCACTATATTTTTTTATAATTAAATTTTTATCAATTAGTTTTTGTATCTTTTTAATATCCTTATCAAATATTCCTATTAATTTAGTTTTGTTATTTTTAGAAATTGCTTTATGTCTTATTTGGCCCATATAGCCGTAGCCAATTATTACACATTTAAGTTTATTATTCATTGAGATATTTCCTTATTGAATTATTAAATTCATTTTTATTTTTTTGCCAAATATAACCTTTAAGTTCTTGTTTTGACAACAAGGCATTATTATTATGAAATTTTAAAATATTTTTTAGCATAATATCTATATTTTTATTGTTAAGAATATAAACAGCATATCTTTTATTAATTTTTGGCAATAATAAAGAACCTTGCAAATGTCTATATCTTTCACTTCCCCCAAAAATAGCTACAGGTTTATTAGAATATAGAGATTCCTCAATTGTTGTTGAGCAATAACTCACTAAAAGACATGATTTTTTTAAATCTTCTTCAAATAAACCATCAGTTTTAAAGATAATTTTATCAGATTGAATAAGATATTTTTTTATAGATTCAATATTACAACCTTCAATTGGCCTTAATCTGACAATTAATTTAACATTTTTCATTTTTAAAACAGATTTTATTAATAGATTAATTCCATTTAAATATTCAAAATAATTTTCATAAATCCAAGCTCTAGTAGAATAAAGCTTAGCTGTTCCAGCATGTAATATATATTGAGTGTTTGAATCATTTTCTAATTTTTTTATATTTATATTGCCCCACATTATAGGTAAGGATTTAAGTATTTTAGTTTTTCGATTATTTAAAATATTAGAATTTGTATTTGGGGATTGATAAACAACATATTTGCTAAAAGGACTAGAGATCATTCCTTTAGATAAATATTTATTAACAAATTTAATATATTTATTTTTATTATAAGTATGGGAGCCATGAGAAATTAAATAGACAGGAATGTTCATTTTATAAGCTAAAGAACTTAATACTACAGATTGTAACCACCTTTGGTGATGAGTTATAATAATTTTTGGTTTTGTTTTTTTTAAAAGAAAAGACAAATATTCATTTGAAGCATCAGAATTTTTTAAACAAATTTTGATAAAGTTAATTATATCTTTTGAAATTATTTTTATTGGGATAGAATTTAAATTATTCAAAAAATTCAATTTTTCAGAATAATCAAAATTTAGCTTATCTTTATATAATAAGTTAATTCTAGTTTGAGAATCCAATTTTTTTCTAAAAAAATAACTTAATATTATTTTAAATAAATTTTTATCAAAATTTTCTAAATGAAAAATTGAAATATTTTTATTATTAGAAATTATGTTTCTTGCAATCTTTTTTATTCCGTAAACATAGCCTGAAGTTAAAATAACATTCTTTTTAAGGCGAGATAAATTATAATTGTTAATAAATGTAAATGCCAATTTACTAAAAAAATTACTTTTGTATTCGACTAAATTAAATGAAACAATTAAATGTTTATAAATATATTT
>MDTG01443420.1_pt1 | contig 21558 bp, 13 predicted proteins | sample 811421 | NCBI WGS metagenome assembly MDTG01 (sample SAMN05326645, study PRJNA326480) | marine metagenome | isolation source: seawater | place: Pacific Ocean: South East | collected 2011 | reverse complement strand
TTTTGTAAAGTAATTCAAAGATATGGACAAGCAGAAACTGGAATAATAGCATATGAAATATTTAAAGATGAGAAAATTTATGTTTTAGATAAATCAGTTTATGTAGAGAATTATGATGATGAAATAATAACGACAGGTCTTGAAAATTTACATATGCCACTATTAAGATACCAAACTGGTGACTTGGGAAAACTTAAAGAGAATTTTAATGGTAATTATTTTGATGAAATTATTGGAAGAAAGCATGAAAAACTTATTTTAAATAATAAAATTTATTTAACTCATCATATACAAGATATTATTGATCACAGAATACTCAACGTTAATATGTTTCAGATTCTGTTAAGAGAAAATAAAAAACATCTTTTGCTTATTAATGTAAGTCACAATCACTTAAAGAGTGAGATAATAAATAAAGTAAATAAATATTTTCATAATTCTTTTGAGGTTCAATTTGTGGAAAAGGATAACTTCATATTTAAGGGATCAAGATCTAAATTTAACTATATAGTGAATCAATAATGATTAAACTTTTGACCAATGATAAAGGAATTTTAAAAACTTATTTGAAACAACATATTGGTAGACTTTTAAACACCGATATAGTTCTTATTAATACAATTGAAAAAAAAAATTTTGAAAATTCAATAATATTTGCTTCTTCTTTAAAAAAAATACAGGAAAAAAAAATTTTTGAGTTATCACAAAAAATTAAATTCAAAATAATATATCTTGGATCTTTTTCTAATTTTTTTATAGAAAAGTTTTCTTTTCAAAAAATAAATTTGTCGAATGATGATAAAAAAAAAATTTACTTAAAAGATATAGAAAATCGAATAAAAAATAACACTTCCATTAAGATTAATTATAAAAAGGGAAAATTTTATCCAAATCATCCTGAAAGATATTTATCAAGATATGATTTTGAAGATGAGTGGAATAATTATGGTTATGGAAAAATTTCTAGTAAAAAAAATATTTGGTCTCTAAAATCACTTATATTTTGTAAAAATAGAAAACAAAATATCGGCACTATAAAAATTAATAATGAATTGATAACTTTTGTTTCACTACATCAACTCAATAAATCTTGTATTTTGTTTATCAATAGAGATGCAGGTATATTTGATGGTTTTGACGTTACTATAATTGAAAAGTTTATTTCAAGTTATAAAAACAATCTGCCAAATTTTCCAATTATTTCTGAAATACCCAATTCATATAGTGGTTTAGTTACAATGAGATTGGATTGTGATGAAAATATTCAATCTGCCAAAAAAATTAATCAGCTCTATAATCATTTTAATGTACCATTTTCATTAGCAATATTAACTTCCATATTAAGAAAAAATGATAAAGATTTTCTTAATTATATAATTAAAAAAGATGGTGCAATTCTATCGCACAGCCACGATCATTTGGTAAATTTTGGTGATAATTATGAAACTTGTTTGTTACAAATAAATACTTCAATCGAAAAACTTAAAGAACTAGGTATAAAAATAAAATTTGTTGTAGCACCATTCCATCATACTCCTAATTTTACATATAATGCACTACATGATTTGAATTTAAAAGGACTAGTAGGTGGAATAAATAAAAACTATCCTCAAGATATTTCATTTAGATCAGGTTTTTACAGTAAGGAATTAAAAGTTTTATTAAACAATCAACAATGTATGATGCATGGAGATATACATCCATTAAGTGATAAAATAGATAATTATAAAAAAAGTTTTTTGATTTCTTATAAAAACAAAAGAGCATTTGGATATTTAGACCATCCATTTTCTGAAAGGTACAGTTATGGTTGGAAAAATGAAAAATTAAGATTAAGGACGCATAGAAATTTTTTGAAGTTTATGAAAAAAAAGAGCAATATTATTTTTTTAAATCAAAATGATTTTATGAATTTTTTATATACTAGATCTCAAATAAACATAACGATGGATAATAGTAATTTTAAGATAAAAATGAAAAAATTTAAGAAATATTTTTATTCAATTATATATAAAAATAAAAAATTCATACTAAATAAAGATATAAAGATAAAAAAATGAAAATAATTATTTTTATTGGAACAAGACCAGAGGCGATAAAACTTTATCCGCTTATTTTAGAATTAAAAAAACAAAAAACTTTTAAAATAAAAGTTTGTTTTACTGGTCAACATGATTTTTTATTAAAAAAGGTTTTAAAAGATATTAAAATAATACCAAATTTTAAGCTAATTAGTAAAACTAAAGATTCAAACCTAAATGTCTTAACATCTAAATTATATAATAATATTAATAAAGTTATAAACAAAACCAAACCAGATTTATGTATAGTTCAGGGCGACACAACATCATCTTTAGTTTCTGCAGTCGCCTCTTTTCATAATAAAATTAAAGTAGCTCATATTGAGGCAGGATTAAGAACCTATAATAATCTAGAGCCGTTTCCTGAAGAGTTTAATCGAAAAACTATTTCATTAATATCTGAATTTAATTTTGCACCCACTCAAAATGCAAAAAAAAATCTTATAAATGAAAATATAAACAAAGATAAAATATATGTTACTGGAAATACAATTGTTGATGCGGTCAATATTTTAAAGAAAAAATATCTTTTTAAAAAAAAAGATAGTAAAAAATTTATTCTTGTTACATGTCACAGAAGAGAAAATCATAAAAATTTTGATAAATTGCTTAAAAATTTATTACTAGTTATAAAAAAAAAAGATTTATATATAGTTTTAGTTACTCACCCAGGAATACTAAAATATAAAAGAAATTTAGATAATTTAAAAAAAATAAAAAAAAATAAAAAAATTAAAATTTATTCTAAATTATCATATCTAGAAACGCTTCAATTAATTTATAATTCACATTTTATTGTTTCAGACTCTGGTGGAATACAAGAAGAAGCACCTTCGTTTAAAAAATTTATTCTAATACTTAGAAATTATACTGAAAGAGTAGAAAGTATTAATTTAAAAATATCTAAATTGGTTAGCTTTAATAATTTAAATATATTTAAAAATATCACATATTTTTCTAATAAAAAAAATTTATTTCCAAAAACTATTTCCAACCCTTATGGAGATGGAAAAGCAGCTAAACGTATTGTTAAAATTTTATTTAAATGGTCTCAAAGAAAAACTTCTTAATTCTTTCAACAGCTGATTGGTCGTCAAAATATTGGACAAATAAGCAAAACGTTGCGAAAGAAATTGCAAAAAAAGGTCACAATGTTCTTTATGTAGAAAGTGTAGGTATAAGAAAACCAAACATTTCCTCTAAAAAAGATTTTTTAAGAGCTTCTAGAAAAATATTTCATTCATTTAAAAAAAACAAAAAGAAAGGTAACATACAAATCATATCTCCTCCAATCATTCCATTTAAAACAAAATTTAAATTTTTTTTTGCAATATATAACGATTTATTAGAGAACAAAATCATTGAAGTTTTGAAGAAGGACAGTATTGAAGAAATAAATATAATTACTTATCATCCCTTTTTTGAACTTAAAAAATTAAAAAGTTATACAAATAAAATTATTTATCATTGTGTAGATGATTTGTCTTCAGTTGAAGGCATACCTAAAAACCATTTTAAAGTTTATGATAAAAAATTAATTAAACAAGCAGATTGTATTTTTACTTGTTGTGATGATCTTTATAACAAATTCAAAAAAATGAGAAAGAAAGTTTATTTTTTAAAAAATGCAGTAAGTGAAGATTTTATAAAAAAAAGTACAAAAAAATATAAGATTCCAAGTGAATTAAAAAAAATTAAAAAGCCTATTTTTGGTTTTCATGGGGTAATATCCGATTTTAAATTGAATCTTAAAATTTACTTAAAAATTATTGTTGAAAATAAAGATTGTAATTTTCTTTTTATTGGCGATGAATACGAGTTTAATAAGGAGCAATATTTCAAAAAAATAATAAAAAAAAAAAATGTCTTTTTTATAAATTACAAAAAATATTTGGAATTACCAAAATATTTAAAACACATTGATTTTGGTTTATTAATTTACAAAAACAATCAATACACAAATAATATGTTTCCACTTAAAATTAATGAGTTATTACTTTGTGATACCCCAGTAATGATGAGCAATATAAACGCAGCAAAATATTTTTCTAAAGGTATTATAAATTTAAATTCAGGTGCAAAAAATTTTAAAAATTATAAAAAGTATACAAAAAAAAATAAAATTTTAGGTTACAGTGAAAGAAATCAGATGACATATTCAAATTTAGTAAATTCGATTTTGAAAGAGAGTAATATATGAAAATTTTATTAGCGACATATCCCATGGCTCATCAAACACCAGGGGGTGGTGAAATTCAAATATTTTATTACAAAAAATATCTTTCTAAACTTGGTTACAAGGTTTCATATTTTGATCAATGGAAAGATAAAATTAACAAATTTGATTTAGTTCACTTTTTTTCCTGTGTAGGTGGATCTCAGCATTTTTGCAAATATGTCAAAGATAGTGGATTGCCACTTGTTATCAGCCCAAATCTTTGGATTAATAATAAAAATAAAACATATTACAATTTAAATGAAATAAAAAATATTTTGTCTCTTTCTGATAAAATTATTTGTAATTCAAAAATAGAGTTAAAATCTTTAATAAAGATATTTAATTTAAATAAAAAGTCATTTGATTACGTTTACAACGGAGTGGATAAAATTTTTTTTCAAAAAATAAATGGAAATATTTTCAGAAAAAAATATAAAATAAACTATCCATTTATTTTAAATGTAGCAAATATCGAAGAAAGAAAAAATCAACTAAAACTAGTTGAGGTTTGCAATAAACTTAATAAAAAGTTAATTATTATAGGTCACATTAGAGATAAAAAATATTTTGACTTACTTCATCTTGCTGACAAAAAAAAAATTTTAAAAATAATACCTAGTATTGATCATAATTCTATTTATTTAAGATCAGCTTATAAAGCTTGCAAATATTTTGTACTTCCAAGTATACTTGAAACTCCTGGATTAAGTTCATTAGAAGCAGCTGCTCAAGGTAAAAATTTATTAATTACTGGAGAAGGCTCGTGCAGAGAATATTATGAAAAAAAAGTTTTATATTGTACCAATTTAAATTTAGAAAACAAATTAGAAGAATTATTCACAAAACCAGCTATAAACTTAAATGTAACTAAACAGGTAAAAAAATTTGAATGGAGTAAAAGTATTTTACGTTTAGATAGAGTATATAAGGATTTAATAAAATGAAAAAAAGTATTGGTATAATCATTCCATCTCTAAAAAAATATGGAGGTGCTGAGCGTTACATGATTGAGCTATGTAGGTATATTCAAAAAGACTATAAAATTACCCTATATGCTCCAGATATTAATATTGATTTTTTAAAAGAACATGGAATTGGTGAAGAAGTTTCCAAAGTAAAAATTCATGACGCTTTTCCTCCTGAGCAAGAAAAATATCATTTTGTATTAAATTCAATAGTTATAGCTAAATATTGGAGACAAGAGATAGGAAATCACGATTTATATCTTTGCAATACATTTCCATCGCATTTAATTGATAAGAGACCGATGCTGTGGTTTCCACACGAACCAATGAGAGGAATATATGATTTAAAATATGAGGGTAGAGTTGAAAAAAGGGCTAAAGAGATTTCTCTAAACTTACATGTTTATCCTAAGGTTAGGTATGATGATTTAAAAGATAGAGATTTTGAAGCTATTACAGATACTATTAAATCAATAGATAGCTCTGTAGTACCAGAACTTACTGTAGCGAATAGTAAATACTGCGCTCAATATATAAAGGAAAGCTTAAATATTGATTGTGATGGGTATATATACCCAGGCTGTGATCAAAATCCTTTTTCAAATATTAAAAAGGATCCAAACCAATTTATTACTGTTTCGCAATTATGGTCTCATAAACGTGTAAATTTATTAATAGAATCAATTAAAATGGTGGAAGAAAGTAAACTGATCGTAATTGGATCTGGGCCTGAAAAAGAAAACTTACTTGATGTATGCAAAGAGTTAGATTTGATGGATAGAGTGTTTTTTTTAAGTGGTCTTAAAAATTTTGAAGTTCAAACTTTACTTGCAAGATCATCTGCATTTTTATTCTCTCCAATCAGAGAACCTTTTGGAATTGTAGTTTTAGAAGCAATGGCTGCGGGCTGTCCAATTATTGCTGTCAATGAAGGTGGATTTACAGAAGTAATAGATAAAAATAATTCTTTTTTATGTAATCCCTATCCCTCAGAATTTGCAGACAAAATGAGAATTGTTCAAACTAATGATAAATTAAGAGAAAAAATGTCTAAGAAGAGTATTGAATATTCCAAAAGGTATTCTTGGCAAAAATCATCCTTTGCTTTGAAATCTAAAATTGAAAATTTATTAAGTTATGAGAATAAAAAGAAAATAGTTTTAAAAAAGAAAAAAGATAAAAAATCCCAGGTAGGAATTCAATATTATGCTTGGTATGAAGAAGGTTATTCTTCATCTCATTGGGATGATACGGTAGAGACACCTGTGAAAGTTGCACCATCAATGGGTTATTATGGGTCTACCAAAGGCGAAACGATTAAAAGGCATATGCAGATGTTAATATCGAGTAATATAGATTATATTATAATTAATCTTCACGTCGACACAGAAGGAATTAATCATATTGAGTTAATGAGTATAGAACATATCGCCAGTATTATTGAGCAATATAAATTTAATATAAAGTTTTGTATTCAATTAGTTCCCTCAAAGAATTTTAGTGATTTAAATAAAGCTTTTAAAACAATAAAAAAAGTATTTTTTAAACGTAAAAACTATCTTAAAATTAATGATAAGCCTATTTTGTACTGGTTTTGGTCATCTGAATTTGATGGAAATTCTAACTTTTTTAATTTGGAGGCAATTACATTGGCAAGATCTGATTGCTATAATTTTGCTCAAAGTTTAAGAATCCCTCAAAAGGAGAATTTAGAATTTATGCTCACTAAAAAATTCTTTGATAGTTTCTTTTTTTACTCACCATTGGAGACAGCAAAAATAGAAAATTTAAATGATGTATTAAGTCAAACTTGTAGTTTTGCAGAAAAATATAATTACTTTTCATACACAATTTCCCCAGGTTATGATGATCGATTAATTAATCAACCATTTAGATCAGGAAATTCATTAAGAAATGTTCCAAGAAATAAAGGGAAAACTTATGAACTAGGATTTAAGTTTTTAAAAAAACTTAAGAAAAAACCAGATTTTATAACAATTTCAACATTTAACGAACATCATGAGCAAACACATATTGAACCAGATAGCATGAATGGAGATGTATATCTAAAATTAACAAAAGATTTTATTAAGAAGTATTGTAATGCTTAATTATATAATTAACTCAAAAACAAAAAATATAGTTTTAAAAAAAAAACAAAATATAACTTTTGATTTTGAATTATTATTAGAAGAATATTATGAAAAAAATGACATCTGTTTAGTTCTAGATATTTATAATTATAATAGCACAAGACAACATCCAGGTGATCATTATACATGGCAAAAATTTAATATAAATCAAAACGAAATAGATTTAAAAAAATTTAGAAATTTTTCATTAAATATTTCAAAAAAAGATAATTTTGAATGCAATATAGATGGAAAAAAATATGATGAACATTGGAAGAATAGTGAGAAAGTTCAAAATTTTGATGGTTTATATTTATTGCAAATAATTCTCAGAACAGCTGATGCTTCAAATAAAGTTTTATTCAATCTTAAAATACCAATATTTGAAAATGATGAAGTTAAAGAGAATTTTTATAAAATTGATCATGAGGTGTTAAATGGACAAGATTATAATTTTAAAAACTTAGAATTAAAAAATAGAAAAATTTATTTTATTCAAAATAGAGTCTTTAGAAATACAGCAGTCGGTAATTTTTTTTTAAGTACATATTTTCATTTCAAAAAACACAAATATGATGTAGAAATTTATGCAGCAGATTTTGATTTACAATATAACAATATAATTACCCCCAGATACTTATTGCCTAAGAAAATAGACAAAAATGATGTAATTATTTTCTTCTACTATGATCAAGATGATTTTATTAATTATCTAAACAATTATGAAAATTGTAAAAAAATTTTATTTTATCAAAATATTACTGATCCAGAATTATTACAAATTTTTGAGATAGAAAGTGCTAACAGATGCAAGATGGCCCTTAAAGATTTGAAAAATAACATAGAAATATTTGATCAACTGATTGCAAATTCAACAAAAACCAAAAAAGATCTCAGCAATATACTAAAGAATAAAATTGCATTTATAGAAAATGTTAAAAAAAATAATGAACTCACGGACACAAACCTAAGTGATTTTGTTTATAAAATGGCAAAAATCGATGAAAAATTTTCGGCGTACTTCAATGAAAAAAATCAAGAATTAATTAGTAATTTTAAAGTAAGAACAATTGGTCAGGTGGAAGATTCAAATTCAGTATTAGCAAAAGAACGTTTTGAGCGAATGATTTTTTATGACACAAGTAAATTGAAAGATATATTAGTTTGCCCACCAACATATAAAAAATTATCAATTAAAAATACAAATTCAGATCAAAATACATCTGCTAAATTTTTAACTGTATGTAGATTGGCTCCAAACAAAAAAATTGAGGACACAATTGAATTATTTTATGAATATAATAAGTTAGACGCAAATTCTCAATTAACAATTATTGGTTCATCAGGAGAAACATTTTACAGAGATTTTTTGATACAAAAAATTAAAAACTTAAAAATAGATAGCAAAATCAAAATGATTGATCTTGTATCTGCCCCTAAATTAATTGAGCATTATCAGGAAAGTAATTTTTATATTACAATGAGTGAACATGAGGGTTTTGGAATACCATTATTAGAAGCCGCCTCATATGGCTGTTTAATTTGTGCATATCAGCTAGAAGCATATGAAGATATAATTAAAAACTCAGGTTTTTTATTTAACCAGAAAAATTTTAAATCAATTTCGAAAACATTAAATGAATTGTTTAAAAAACCAGAGTTAAGAAAAGAATTAGTTGCTAAACAGACTGAGGACATTCAGAAATCTAAGATCTTAAATGAAACACTCGTATCTTTATTTTCAAAAATTAAATAGTGATGCAAATTTTTTTAAAAAGTATTGATGAAATTTTTAATTTTATTGAGAAAAAAAATGTTGTATCGATTTTATTGTTAATTTTTAGCATTTTTTTTATTTCATATATAATTTTTGATTTAGGAAAAATCGATTTAGGTATTCCTCCTTTGTATGGTGGTGGGGACGGAATTTTAATTCCCTGGTTTATAAAAAATATTATTAAGTTTGGTGACATTTATAATTCTAATTTATCCTCTGCTCCTGCAGAATTTTCAATGTATAGATGGCCAATAATTGCAGAGAACATTCATCTTTTTTCATTTAAAATTATCTCTTTATTAAAAAAAGACATATATTTTGTTTATACTATTTACTTTCTCGCAAAATTTTATGTTATTGGTCTGTTAACTTTTTTTTCATTAAAGTTATTAAAAATTTCAAATATAACAAATTTAGTAATTGCTATTTTATTTGTTTTTTCTCCAATAGCTTTTAGTAGATATCTTGGACATTATTTTTTAGGTATTTATTATGCTGTTCCCTGTTTTTTTGGACTATGTATATATTCTCTACGTATTTTCTTTCAAAGTTATAAGCTAACTGTTAGTGATTATATTTTAATTATTTTATTTTTAGTATTTACATCCTTAAGTGGAATTTATTATGCTTATTTCTCTGTCTTATTTTTTTTAATACTATTTTTAATATTAATTTGTATTAATTTTTCTAAAACTGGTTTTACAATAAATTATAAAACTTTTTTTCCACTAATTATTTCTTTTGTTATATTATTTATTGTAGTTTTATCTTCTCTTGATGTAATAATTGCAAATTTCCAAAATAATTATTCACTTGATTCTGTTAGATCTAATCCTCTAATTACTTCTGATATATATGGATTAAAAATTAGTTGGCTATTTCTTCCTATTTCAAATCATATTTCCTCAACATTTGCTGAATTTAAAAATCTTGTAAATAGTTTTCCTTTGACCAATGAAAATTCGCTAAATTCCGTTGGTTTAGTGAGTGCTTTAGGATTAATTATTTTATTATTTTGGCCATTTGTGAATTTATATTCCTTTTTTAAAAAAAGAAATTTTCTTTCTAATAAAGATATTCTAGATAGCAGTGATATCTTATTTATAACTTTAAATATAATTTTTGTTTTTTTTATTTATGGCTTATTGATTTCTTCAATAGGGGGATTATCATTATTTTTAATGTTATTGTTCTCTGGAGTGAGGGCATATTCAAGAATTAGTATTTTTTATTGTTTTTTTGGGCTTGTTACAATTGCAATAATGATACAAATTTTAAAAGATAAATTTAAATTCGAGATTCCTGATAATAAGAATTTAATTAAGAAAATATTAATTAATTTATTATTAATATTTATTTTATTTGTTGGTTTAATTGACCAAATTGGTAAAAGAGGACCTTTACAGATTATTGGCAAACATTTTAAGAGTGACAAAGATTTTTTTGGTAAAGTTGAGAAGCAATTATCAAAAAACTCAAAAGTATTTATTTTACCAGTTTTACCATTTCCTGAACATCCACCATTTAACAAACTTGTTGATTATGATCATATTAGAGCACACATCCACACAGAAAATATACACTTTAATTATCCTGCATTTAGAGAAAGTAATTCATTTAAGTGGCAAGCAAACATTTCTAATTTACCAATTATTCCTGGCCCAATTAAAAATATAAACTTTGAAAATTGGAAGAACTATCCTGACACGATTGATTTAGAAAAATTTTTAACTTCTTGTAGATTATTTGGATTTGAAGGAATTATTTTAGATAGAAATGCATTCTTTAATGATGGTGAAAACTTATTAAATAAATTTCGAGATAATTTGAATAATAAAGGATTTATGTCAGATGATGAGCGGTATGTTTTTTTTAAGTTGGACAAAAGTCCAATTGTTTTAGAGGTCAATAGCAACAATTATCCAGTAAGCTTGAAAGTAGTTGATAGAAATTTGTTAGACAATTTTTCATATCCTTATTATTTAAATCAAGATGAAATTATTAAAAAAATAAACTCGAAATTAAACAAAATAGAAATTTTAAGTTATACTAAAGAGTATTTTGATAAAATTTATAAGAATTAATTCGATAATTCTAAAATAAAATTTTTTTAAAAAATTTTCTAAATTTAAAATTTGTATTTATTTAATTCAGTATGTACAAGATAAGCCACTGGGGGTTTAGTATCATCATTCATAAGCTTAATAAAATCTAAGCCCTCATCAAAATAAAGCCTAAAAATTCTGTCTTTTTTTTGCTGATATACAAAAAGTTCTTTTACTAAAATTTTGTCTAATTTTTCATGAGTTTCAAAATTAATTTGCTCTACTTTAGCTAAAAAAACTTGTCCAATATCCTTACCACTAGTGTCAAAATTATAGCTGTATGTATAAATATTTTTTGCACTTACATCCAATTCTTTATTTAATAATAAGTTTTTGTTTTTAAACAGTTCTTTAAAATAATATTTTTTGGATAAACAATAATTTCCTGCTGAAAATAAGCTTTTTGGTTCACATAAATCAAAAACTTTATTCGAGTATGTTGCGTGAAACCACATCCAATCATGTGCATATCTCATTTTTCTAATTATTACAGTGTCGTCAATTAGATTATCAAATAAGCCTTTTTTTAAAGAAGACTCTAATAAAGTTCTTGGATATTTATAAGTTTTGTTTGCTTCTTCTACCACATATCTGTTGCTCAATATATTAACATAAAGTGTCAAGGTTAGGCCCACGCTGAATACAATACAAAAGATTTGTTGCAATGGTTTTATTTTAATTACTTTTATTAAAGCTAAAAATATAATTATAAATAATATAGAGGTTCCAAAATATTGAATAAAAACTGGTAAATAACCAAAACCATATCCGATTGTTAATAATTCATTTTTGTGACCTGTAACAGCTGCAATTAAAGCTGGTCCTGCACTGATAATTAATGAAATAAAAAATAAATTTTTTAAATCAATATTTAAATTTGATTTGATTATTTTTCTTGTGAAAACAAATAAAAGATAAAAAACAAATAATAACAAAATTATATCATAAGTTTCTATAAAATTTTTAATTAACTTCTGTTTTGTTCTATAAACATAACTAAGGGGTAGGGCAGATGAATATTGAATTAAAAAAGCTTTTAAAGTTCCCAATGGATTACCAAGATCTAAAGATGAATAAACATTTTTATCTGAGAAGAAATTATTAATTCTAATTCCAATTGTTATTAGTATTAGCGAAGTAAAAAAATATATATAATTTTTTAATGTAGAAAAAATATTAAAAAAATTTTTTTTATAACTAAAATAAAGGATAGGGTAAACAAATATTAAAGCATATGTAACCTCATAGTGTAAAATCATGATTACAAAAAAGATAAAACTAATTTTTAGATCTCTTTGATCAAAAAACTCTAGGTATTTTTGAAAATAATATATTGAAAGTAAAAAAAATAAAGTTGTGAGTGGTAATAAAATATGAAACCCTTGTATCGGATCATGCCAAAGTCTAAACTGAAAAGATGACAAGGCAATTAATGAAGTAACAAATGCTAAATTACTGTCCTTTAAATAAGAATATAAAAATTTATAGAAAAATACCAAGCAGAGACTAATTGTTACAATATTAATAAATTTATAAATTAAAATATTGTCATATAAGAAATAAAAAAAAGTAAATGAAAGATTTGTTAATGGAAATATTCTTCCTTGAGAAATCCATCCTTTAATCTCAGCGTAAGTATGTGTGAATAAATTTGTGCCTCTTTCAACAAATAAACCATGAATTTGTGATTGATAAGCATCATCTGAAAAAAAACCAGAGTTAAAAAGAGAAGCTAAAGATACAAAACTAAGAAAAAAAATTAAATAAACATTTAGGCTATCGCCATTGTTAATTAAAGAGAAAAAATTTTTTATTTTTTGAATCACAATATACTTTTTTTAATATAATAATATAAAAATGATACTTTATATTATTGAGTATTCAAATTTTTTTATAATTAATTTACTATTGCTGTTACTAGGTTCTGTTTTTTATTTTAACAAAAATAAATTGTTTATTTTTTTTTTAATTATTTTTTTAACTTATAATTTATTCTTTTTTATATGATTAAAGTAAATTCATTGAAATATTATCAATTTGACTATGTTTTTTTTATTTTAAATACATTTCTCTTTTATTTTTTGATGCAGTTAGATCATGGAGGTAAAAATTACGTTCACGTATATTTTGGTAAATCTTTTTACCTACCATTTCAAAACTATATTTTTGCATTAATAATTTTTTTTGCTTTTTGTATAATTTATTTAAAATTGAAAGAAAAAATCTTAATAAAAAAAAATTTTTTTTTCCGAGTTAATTTAACTTTAATTCCAATATTTCTTTTTTTGATATTTATTTATATTAATATTGTCTCAAAACAAAGTTATGTAGTTTTCATACATAATTTTACTAAAAATTATATTTTTTATTTTATAATTTGCTTCTCTAGTTTAATCTTAATTTACTTTAAAAAACATATTTTAACTTTAAATAATTTATCAAAAAATATTTTAAGATTTTCATTTCTTTTAGTATCTATTTTAGTTTCTAGTTTTTTATTGCTGGATGAATATAGTCACTATATTTATCTTTCACCCTTAAATTTAAGTGCAGCCTATTCATCTATAATTAATTCTTTAGCAGGACTAGGTTCTAACATCAACTTTGAAAATCAATATGGATCTTACTCAAATTTTTTATCTCCATTCATAAATTTATTCTTTGAAAATAATTTAAGCATTTTTAAAATATCATTAATTATATCATTATTATTTTTTTTTATATGTATATTTATTTTTTTATTTTTTGAAAAAACTATAAATAATACATTTATATCAACCTTAAGCTTCTTTGGATTAATATTTTTTAAATTTTTTTTGATTGGACAACTAATTTCAGAATTATATTTTGCAGATAGTTTAATAAGATTTTTACCTGTTGCATTGACTTTAATTTTAATTCTTTACAACTTTAAATTTGAAAAACTTATATTACTAACAATATCATCTAACATAATTTTCATTTTTTTATTTTGGAATTTAGAAACTGGATTAATGTGTTTTTTATCTTTTCTGTTTATAAATTCATTTATTCTAATTCTAAATAAAAAATATTTAAAATTAGTAATCTTTTTACTATCACTTATAATCACATTACCTCTAACATATTTTGTACTTCAATTATATTTTGTCTCTTTATTTGGTTCCGAAATAGATTTAGATAAATTATTACAATCACCAATGATGTATGGTGGTATGCCAGCAATATACAAGACACAATACATGTCTAATTTTAGTTTGTTAATATTTTTTATCTTTTTTTATAATTTATTTTTTTCTTTAAGAAATTTAGTATCAGGAAAAAATTTATTTTTAGATAAAATAAAATTTGCATTATCTATTTTAGGATTATCAATAATCAGTTATTATGTTTCTAGATTTGTACATTTGCAAACCTCATTAACTTCTGGTTATATTTCATTTATTTTATTATCAATAAATTGTTTTGAGGCTCTAAAATTTAAGACTTTTAGTACAAAATTGATAGATATAAAGTTTTTTAGAATTAAAAATTTTATTACAGTTTCAGTTTGGTTATTTTTTGTAATAGGTTTTTTCATATCATTTTCTGCTAGTGAAAAATTTAGTGAAAAAACAAAGATCAAAGAACTTGCAAGAACAAAGAATATTATCGATTTCTTTTTAGATGGTAAGTTAATTAGAAAAGATGTTTATCAAAAAAATAATTTAAGAGATATTAAAACTAAAAAAGTGTCTGAGCCAGAATGGATAATGAAAAAAAAATTTTTGAACGAGATAATTCAAGGTCAAAATACTAATTTTAGCGATGAATTGTTGATATTAAGCCAAAATGATTACTATTATAATTTGGTATTAAGGAATAAAAGTACAGTTGTAAGAACTAACTTTGCTCACATGCATACCTTTTGTGATTACGAAAATATCTTTTTTCATATTAAAAATAAAAAATTTAAGTATGTTATAATAGACTCAATTACAGAACCCGTCCTTAATCAAAAACTTTTTGACCAGTTATTTAAATTTTTAGAGTTAAATTATGATAAAGAAGTTTATTTTTTCAATATAACTACAAAATATCCTAGATATAAAAATCTTTCTCAAAGTAAAAACGAATACCTCTATATATTTTCTAAAAATGCAAATAAGCAAAAAGAAATTAACTTAGATATAACTGATCAAAGACCACTTTGTAATAAATTTGGAAAATTTAGTTTTTAATATTGATAAAGATCAAAATGTAGAAAATATTTTATCGGATTTTGACTTTCTTGAAATATCAATTTTACAAAATCGATATTTTTATCTAAATTTACCCTATATATTTTATTTTTGTATTGTTGAAAAATTTTAAGGTTCTTTGTTTCTGCTTTAATTATTTTATTAGTTGGTTTTTCATATATTAATTTATCTACCTCAGCCAGGATATATTGTCCATTATGCCTTCCTTTTATGTCGTAGAAATAATGAGATATCCAAATTTTATTATTTAAAAATTTAATTTCAAATTGATTGTTATTTAGTTTATTTATTTTTCCATTTTCAACTAAATCTAAAAAATTTTTTTCAGTTGGATTTACGAAATCAATAATATTCAGCTTAATATTTAGTTTTGAATAAAAATTCCATTTAAAATCGCTTGGATATTTCATGTGTCTAATAAGTATACTTTTGTCATTTAATTCATTAAATAATCCTTTTCTTGATGCATCTAAAAATATTTTGTCTGGATATTTATAAATTATGTTTGATTTCAAAACTGTGTTGATATTTGAGAGAGAATTTAAAAAAAATAAAATGATTATTGGTCCAATTATGAAAAATTTATTTAATTTATTTAAACTAATTAAAATGAAATAAATTATATACCCAAATCCATAACAAGAAAAAAAATTAAAAATATAACCATAACCAATTCCTTTTGTTAATAAATATTCGTTGTGTGAAGAAATTAAAATAATAGAGGCGGGTATGGAAGATAATAATATAGAGTATAAAAGAAATGATCTTCTATTAATAACTGATGTTTTTCCATTTTTTATATTGATAAATATTCCTGTTTTCTTTGAAATAAACATAAATATAAGGAAAGAAGAAAAAATTATTGATACGGAAAATATTAAAAATTTATCAAAAATAATTTCTTCAAAAATTGAAAAAAAATATATCCCAGGTAATGCAGATAAAATTTGAATCAATAAAATTTTTGCATAAAAAAAAATATCAAAAAAGTTCGTAAATATTTTATAGTCTGGTGCTTGGTTAATGCTAAAAAAATGAACACGTATTTGTAATAATGAAAAAATAAATATCGCAAACACAAAAACAAAAAAGTAAAATTTTAGTATGCGTATATTTTTTTTAAAATTAGCTTCTCTAATTTGTAGAAAAATTAAATTTAAAAATAAAAATATAAAAGCTAATTCATACATTAAATGACAAATACCAAAAATTATTAGCGAAATATAAAATAAGGTTTTATTATGGTTCTTTGTATATTCAATAAGTAGCAGAAGTTGTAAAAAAAATAGTATACTTAGCACAATCAAAAATCCATGAAATCCTAATATTGGGTCGTGGTATTCCCTGAGCTGAATACTCAAAATTGAAAATATTGTGATGTATAAAGAATAGTTTTTTGAATTTGTAATTTCATAATTAAGTTTATTAAATAATAGAAAGTTAATTATTAATAATAAAATAATAAGAAACTTATAAAAAAATAAGTTTTCAATAAAATAAAAAATAAAATATTGAAATTGATTTAAAATTAGCAATCTTCCAGATCCAATAATCCAACCCAAAATAGTTTTTATTGTATAGCCTAGTAGATTTTTGCTCTCATATGCCAATGTACCTTTTACTTGCGAAGAGTATGCGTCATCAGAAAAATAACCTGAGTAAAGTATAATTGAAAAATATATAAAAACAAAAGCAGTTATAAATATTGTAATTTTATGGTTATTAAGATTAATCATTAATTTTCAATATTTGATCTCTTAAAAGTTTATTGAAGCCATCATTCTTCTCAAATAAATTTACAATATTTGTATTATTATTAAGTTTATGTTTACTAAGTGTATCTTCGTGTTCATTAAATATTAATACTTCATTTGCATAAATTTTAATTTCATCTTTTTTATTTGTTATTTTAGAAATTTTATAGAGATTAACAAATCCTAACAAATTTTTTTTGTTAAAATAATAGTAAATTGCATAAATATTATAATTAATTAAATTAAGATCAAAATTTTCTTGTTCAAACAATTCATCTTCAAAAAAATATTTTCTTTTTAGACAGTTTTCCATTAATAGATTTTGCAGTTCACAAAAATTATATATTTTTTTAGTTTTTCTCGCGTAGTACCAATACCAATCAATTGGTAAATTTCTATTTTGTAAAATTATAGAGTTTTCATAAACATTATTTAAAATTCCTTTGTCCAATGCTTTATCAATAAGTAATGGGCTTTTTTTGTGAGTTAAAAATCTATGGTTATTAAATTCTATATTTAGAGACAAAGTTATTGCTGAAAAATAAACAATAATTAAACTAAATAAAAATGAGATTGGTAATCTTAAAATTTTCTTTGGAATAGTAATTAAACAAAATATTGAGGCTAATACAATGGCTAAACCAATCACTTGATAATAAATATTTGAATATGTTGAATAAATATCATTTAAAAAGTAGTTTTGATATTTTGAAGATAAAGAAATGATGGCTGCAGGAATTAAAATATTTAATAAACCTATAATTAAAATTAACTTAAAATTATTCAATTTTTTTTTCTCAAAAATTTTTAAGAATATTAATGTTAAAAATGGAACTGAAAAAATAAAAAAAATGTAATCCTGATATTGTAAATTTTTAATTATATAATCATAATTGAAATAATTTTTATAAAAATCAAAAGTCACAAATAATTGTGATAAAAAGCTCTCAAAAAAATTACTTAGATTAAATTTTGCCCCCTCATAAACGTCTGGTTTTTTGACATTATTAAAAAAATAAAAAGGACTATAGTTAGATTTCAATAATGCACTTAAAAATATTAAAATTACTGATGAAGTTGTATAAAAAATATTTCTTTTAATTACGTTAATAAATTTTTTATCTTGATTTAATATAAGTATAATAAAAAAAATTATTATAAAATTAAGGTATGCAATTTCGTAAAAAAGAAGGCTTATAAAATAAAAAAAATAACTTAAATTTTTATTTACAGAATTTTTATAAAATTCAAATTTAATTAAATATAAGATAGATAGAAAAAAAAATATTAATATTAATTGATTTCTACCATTCCAAGTGATCATGGGATCAAAGTCATTTCTAAAAAAATAAATAGATGTAAAGAAAATTATAAATAGTATTGCTGAACTATTATCATTTAATAATTTTAAAACTTTAAAAATAATAAAAAATAAAATTAAATTAAGAAATAAAATTATTATTTTTAAAAATAGTATATTATTTACAAAATAATTTAAAAAATAAACATACCAATGAAGTGGAAAAATTCTTCCAGATAATTTTAGCCAACCATAAGTTTCGTTAAGATATACTTTTACTATACTTATATTTTCATCTATTATTTTACCTCCAATTTGAAAGTTATATGCATCATCTGCTAATAGTCCCGATGCAAGAATTGGATGTAATAGATATGTACACCAGGAAAATAAGATTATCTCTAAATAATTTTTTTTAATTTTTTCTATAACAAATCTCATTTAAATCTCTCAATAAATTACTTTTGATAATGACTTTAGTTCCCTTAAGTTTTGCTTTATTAAATTTCATGATTTCATTTTTTCTGTATTCAAGAGCGCCATACGCAACTTTATCGAAATCTTTATTAATTATATTAATAATCATTTTTACTAAAGTTTTTATTGAAATTTGTTTTTCAGATATAAAATAAAATTCATTGAATATATTTTTAAATTTGTACCTTCTAATATAAATTTTATTTATAGAACTAATTAATTTCTTAATATTAATGAAAAATCTTTTTTGATTTCCTTTAGTTAAATTTATTTTACTATTTTTTTTTATTTTGTTAATTAATGTTGGTATTAGTTTTTCTTTATTATTATTTGAACCATAAACATGGCCAATTTTTAAATTAAAAGTTCTAATTTTTTTTTTTAATTTAATATAATTATAAAATTTATTTTTACTCTCTGAATATATATTTACCTTCATTGGCAAAATAGTGTCAAAATTAAAAAAATATCTAACCTTGTATTTTATTGCTAATTTATAAATAATTTTTGAATATACATAATTACAATCAAAAATTTTTTTTTTTGATCCTTTAAATATTGTTGAACAATGAAATATGGTTTCTATTTTGTTTTTTTTAAAAATATTTTCTAATTGTTTTTTAATTTTAATTTTATTTTCTGTTTTTAATCTTTTATATTTTACGATATCTTTTTCCTTAAATTTTTTTCTTAATTCTTTGCCAATATCACCAGTTATACCAGATATAAAAATTTTATTTTTATTCATTTTTTTATATTTTATAGATATTATATAATTTAAGTATTTTTTAATTTTTATATTTTTATGAAAAAAAAAATAGTTGTTATTTGTCCAATTTATAATGAAAAAGAAAATATAAATATATTTTTTGAGACATTTTCAAAAATATTTAGTGATAAAAGCTTAAATGATAAATATGAATTTCAATTCTTATTTGCTGATAATAATAGTAACGATGGTTCCATTGATGAAATAAAATTATTGTCAAAAAAATACGATTTCGTCTCATACTTATCATATTCAAGAAATTTTGGAGTAATGAAATCTATCTATACTGCTATAAGAAACTTAAATGAAGATACTGATGCTTGTGCTGTTTTTGATTGTGATTTACAAGATCCTCCAAATTTAATTTATCAATTTATAAAAGCATGGGAAGAAAATAATAAAATTGTTTATGGAATAAGAAAGAAAAGAAAAGAAAAATGGATTTTAAATATATTTAGAAAAATTTTTAGAAAAATTGATATTTATTTTAGAGGTTATGAGATAACGATCGAGTCAGGCGCATGGTTTTTAGATAAAAAAATAATTAATCAATTCAAAAAAACTTCATTTGATCAATATCTTCCTGGACTGATATCTAGATTTGGTTATAAAAAAAGAGGAATTGAATATGAAAGAAGTATTAGAGAAAGAGGTAATACAAAGTTTGGATTTGTAAATTATTTTTCATATGCAGTAGATGGAATATTTAATGGATCTATAGCTCCACTTAGAATATCTGTAATCTTTTGTATTTTATTTTGTTTTCTCTTTTTTTCATCATCAATTTACTTTGTTTTAGCTAAATTTTTTCTTGGAATAGTATTTGACGAAGGTATTGCCGCTATAGCGATTATAAATTTGTTTGGTTTTTCAATTATATTTTTTATTCTGTCTATTCTTTGTGAGTATGCAGGTAGGATTTACAAACCTAGATTTGATCAAGATGATGCAATCATTGAGGAAAGATTCAAAATTTAATATCATTCTTGATTAAATAAAACCAACTAATATAAAGGTAAATATGAAAGCAGTAATATTAGCAGGCGGTATCGGGAGTAGAATTTCAGAAGAATCCTTAATTAGACCAAAACCCATGGTTGAAATTGGAGGTAAACCAATTTTGTGGCACATTATGAAAATTTACTCTCATTATGGTGTAAATGATTTTATTATATGTTGTGGCTATAAAGGAGAAATGATTAAAGAGTTTTTTGTAGATTATCATACTAGAAACTCTGATTTTACTATCGATATAAAAAATCAAAATATTAAAGTTCACAAAAGAACTTCTGAAGAATGGAACGTTACACTTGTAGATACTGGCAAGGATAGTATGACCGGGGGGAGACTTAATAGAGTTAAAAAATATTTAATTAATAATGAGGATTTTTGTTTAACTTATGGAGATGGAGTTTCTAATGTTAATATTAGAAAATTAATAAACTTTCATAAAAAACATAAAAAACCAGCAACCATGACAATAGTTTTACCTCCAGGAAGATTTGGAATGGTAAAATTTGATAAAAAGAATCTTGTAAGATCTTTTGTTGAAAAACCATCAGGAGATGGTTCTTGGATTAATGGTGGCTTTTTTGTTTTAAATTCTAAAGTATTAAACTTGGTGAAAAAAGATTCAGATATTTGGGAAAAAAAACCTTTAGAAAACTTATCAAAAGAAAACAAATTAATGGCATTTAAGCATAGCGGCTTTTGGAAAGCTATGGATACTTTAAAAGATAAAACTGTTCTTGAAGAAATGT
>MDTG01342202.1_pt1 | contig 21561 bp, 19 predicted proteins | sample 811421 | NCBI WGS metagenome assembly MDTG01 (sample SAMN05326645, study PRJNA326480) | marine metagenome | isolation source: seawater | place: Pacific Ocean: South East | collected 2011 | reverse complement strand
GGGAGGCCGCTCCTACGGGAGTGGGGTGGCCCGAGCGGGATCGCGGCCCCGCCGCGCCGGCCATCCCAACGCCACTGTAGGAGCGGCCTCCCGGCCGCGATGCCCGCCCCGCCGCGCCGGCCATCCCCCCGTCACCGTGGGAGCGATCTCCAGATCGCGATGCCGGGGCCGCCGCCACGATCTCAGAAGCTCGCATTGTTCGGCACCCGCGGAAACGGAATCGCGTCGCGGATGTTCTCCATGCCCGTGACGTAGAGCACCAGCCGCTCCAGCCCGAGGCCGAAGCCGGCGTGGGGCACGGTGCCGTAGCGACGCAGGTCCCGGTACCACCACAGCTCCTCGGTCAGCCCCTTCGCCGCCAGCGCCTCGTCGAGCACCTCGAGGCGCTCCTCGCGCTGGCTGCCGCCGATGATCTCGCCGACGCCGGGCACCAGCACGTCCATGGCGGCAACGGTGCGGCCGTCGTCGTTGCGGCGCATGTAGAACGCCTTGATGTCCTTCGGGTAGTCCGTCACCACCACCGGCCCCTTCACGTGCTTCTCGGTGAGGTAGCGCTCGTGCTCGGACTGCAGGTCGAGCCCCCACTCGACGGGAAACTCGAAGCGCTCCCCGGAGCGCTCGAGGATGTCGATGGCGTCGCCGTAGGGGATCCGTTCGAACGGCGTGGCGATCACGTGCTCGAGCCGCGAGATGGCTTCCGCGTCCACCCGCTCGGCGAAGAACGCCATGTCCTTCGGGCAGCGCTCCAGCACGGCGCGGCACACCGACTTCAGGAAATCCTCGGCGAGCGCGGCGTTGGCGTTCAGGTCGGCGAAGGCGATCTCCGGCTCGATCATCCAGAACTCGGCCAGGTGTCGGCTGGTGTGGGAGTTCTCGGCCCGGAAGGTCGGCCCGAAGGTGTAGACCTTCGACAGCGCCAGGCAGTAGCTCTCGACGTTGAGCTGGCCGGACACGGCGAGAAAGGTCTCGGTGCCGAAGAAATCCTCGGCGAACGGCTCCTCCGCGGCCCGGTTCACCTGGTCGAGGGTCGACACCCGGAACAGGTCGCCGGCGCCCTCGCAGTCGCTGGCGGTGATGATGGGGGTGTTCACCCACAGGAAACCGTTGGCGTCGAAATAGTCGTGCACCGCCTTGGTGATGGCCTGGCGCACCCGGGCGATGGCGCCGAAGGTGTTGGTGCGCGGCCGCAGGTGGGCCACGGTGCGCAGATACTCGAAGGTGTGCCGCTTCTTGGCGATGGGATAGGTCTCCGGGTCGTCCACCCAGCCGAGCACTTCCACGCTGCTGGCCTGAACCTCCCGGTCCTGGCCCTTGCCCTGGGACTCGGCCACGGTGCCGTGCACGCGCACCGAGCAGCCGGTGCCCAGCTCGACGATCTCGGACTCGTAGTTGTCCAGCGCGCCGTCGGCCACCACCTGCACGGAGTCCAGGCTGGACCCGTCGTTGACGTGCAGGAAGGAGAAGCCGCCCTTGGAGGTGCGGCGCGACCTCACCCAGCCCTCGAGGGCGACGGCGTCGCCGACGGCGACCTGGTGTTCCAGAACGGCTCTGACGGTCTGTGTGCTCATGATCTGCTTCGCATCGACTGCTGGTTGGCGGGAGAAGCGGCATGATAATGGAATCGTCCCCGCCTGTGCCGGGGCGGGGGCCGTCCCCGGGGGCGGATGACGGCAGATCGCCGCTGTGGTACACAGGGGGCATGCAGAAGGCGGTCCTCATCGCTGTGGTGGTGATTGCGGTGGCCATCATCGGCTGGGCGCTCTGGCCCGCCGGGTCGACCCCGCCCCCGGACGTGTCGCCGGTGGAGGCGGTTCCCACGCCGGATCTCGAGGCCCCCGAGCCGCTCGACCCGACCCCGGTCGACGCGCCGGAAGCGGTCGCCGAGCCGCCGCCTGCGGTCGAGCCCGAGGTGGCGCTGCCGCCCCTGGCCGAGAGCGACCCGTTCGTGCGGGAACGGCTCGAGCCGATGAGCCTGCCGGAGCCCTGGCTCGAGCAGGGCGACTACGTCCGCCGCCTCGCCGTGGTCGCCGAGAACGCCACCCGGGGCACCTATCCCCGCCGGCAGCTCGAATTCCTCGCCCCCGAAGGTCCGTTCAAAGTGGTCGAGCGTGGCGAAGCCCTGTACGTCGATCCGGTGAGCTACGACCGCTACGACCGCTACGTCGAGGTGCTGGAAGGCATCGACCCCGGCGAGCTCGCCGGGCTGATCGAGACCATCGAGCCGCTGCTGGCGGCGGCGCTGGGCGAGCTCGGCGTGGAGGCGCCGGCGGATCAGGTCTTCGACACGGCCCTAGCCGAGGTCATGGCCGTGCCGGTGCTGTCCGGCGACGTCGAGCTGGTTCAGCCCAACGTCATGTACCACTACGCCGATCCGGACCTCGAGGCCCTGTCGCCGCTGCAGAAGCAGGTGCTGCGGATGGGGCCCGACAACGTGCGCCGCCTGCAGGACCACCTGCGCGAGGTGGCCGGCGCCCTCGAGCTGGCGCCCTGACCGGCGCCGGCGCCCCCGTCACTCGCCGTCGACGTCCGCCGGGCCTTCCCGGCCTCTGCGGATCGCGTCCAGGTCCAGGGTCGCCTTGAAGGGCGTGCGGGTCTCGACGTAGTCGATCTCCTCCGCCACGTGGCGGCGTTCCCGCTCCAGAAAGTCGGCTACGGCCCGGCGGAAGCCGGGGTCGCCGATCCAGTGGGCGCTGTAGGTGGCCTCCGGCAGGTAGCCGCGGGCGACCTTGTGGCCGCCCTGGGCCCCGGCCTCCACCTTCTTCAAGCCGCGATGGATGGCGAACTCGATGGCCTGGTAGTAGCAGGTCTCGAAGTGCAGGAACCGGTGGTCCTCGACGCAGCCCCAGTTGCGGCCGAACAGGGTGTCGCTGCCGATGAAGTTCAGGGCGCCGGCGATGTAGCGGCCGCCCCGGCGGCACAGCACCAGCAGCACGTCCTCGGCCATGGACTCGCTGATCATGCTGAAGAAGCGGCGCGTCAGATAGGGTGACCCCCACTTGCGGGAGCCGGTGTCCATGTAGAACTGGTAGAACGCGTCCCAGTGCGCCTCGGTGAGGTCGTCGCCGGTGACCCACTCGATGTCGATGCCGTCCGCCACCGCGTCGCGCCGCTCCCGGCGCAGGTTCTTGCGCTTCTTCGACGACAGATCCGCCAGAAACTCGTCGAAGCCGGCGTAGCCCGGGTTGTACCAGTGGAACTGCTGGTCCATGCGCTGCAGGTAGCCGAGTTCGCCGGCGAGCCGCCACTGGGCCTCCGGCATGAAGGTGATGTGCAGGGAGGAGACCTCGATCTGCTCCGCCGCCCGGGCGCAGGCGGCGAGCAGCGCCCGTTCCGTGTCGGGGCTGCGGTCCCGGGCGAGCAGGCGCCGCCCGGTGGCCGGCGTGAACGGCACGCTGGCCTGCAGCTTCGGGTAGTACTGGCCTCCGGCGCGATGCCAGGCGTCGGCCCAGGCGTAGTCGAACACGTACTCGCCCTGGGAGTGGCCCTTCAGGTACAGAGGCACCACGCCGCGCACGTCGCCGCCGGCGGTCTCCAGCACCAGGTGGAACGGCTGCCAGCCGGTCCGTGCGACGGCGCTGCCGCTGGCCTCCAGCGCCAGCAGGAACTCGTGGCGCAGGAACGGATTGCGCGGCGCCCCGGCCGGGTTCGCGCAGGCGTTCCAGACTGCCGGGTCGATCTCGTCGATGCCCTGCACGGTGCGCGCCTGCAGGACGGCGGTGTGGTCGTCGGTCATGGGTTCAGTAGATTCCGGCCTCGAGCCCGGCGGCCAGCGCCATGCCGAGCTCGCGACACTGTTGCAGATGGTGGTCGTCGATGCGGCCCCGGGCGATGACCGGTTCCTGGACCTCCTCGAAGGGATAGCCGTTGACGATGCGCCGCAGGGCGCGCAGCGCCCCGGTGCCGTCGTTGCCCGCCGCGACGAAGATGCCGCAGGGCAGCGGCTGCAGCTTGCCCTCGACCTCGTAGAAGGTCCGGTCCAGGAAGTCCTTCATGGCGCCGGACATGTAGCCCAGGTTCTCCGGCGTGCCCAGCAGCAGGCCGTGAGCCCACAGCAGGTCCGCCGGGCCCGCCCGGGCGGCGGTCAGGAAGCGCACGTCCACGCCGGTCACGTCCTCGCAGGTCGCCCCGGCGAGGGCGGCATCGGCGAGGCGGCCGGTGTTGCCGGTCTTGGTGTGGTAGACGATGAGCAGGTGCTTCACGGAAACGGCGCTGGCCCGGGTCCTGGTCGCTCGGGACAATGTGCGGACACAACGGCCAAAAGTCTACAGAATGACCGCCATGGACATCGCCGACATCCGAGCGGCCCGGGAGCGCATCGCCGGGCAGGTAGCCGTGACCCCGGTGGCGCACAGCGTCACCCTGTCCCGGCTCACCGGCGCCGAGGTTTCGCTCAAGTTCGAGAACCTGCAGTTCACCTCGTCCTTCAAGGAGCGCGGCGCCCTCAACTGCCTGCTGTGCCTGACCGAGGCGGAGCGGGCGCGGGGCGTCATCGCCATGTCGGCCGGCAACCATGCCCAGGCCCTGGCCTATCACGGCCAGCGGCTCGGTGTCCCCACCACCATCGTCATGCCGCGCTTCACGCCCAACGCCAAGGTGGCCCAGACCCGGGTGTTCCAGGCCGAGGTGATACTGCACGGCAACGTGTTCGACGAAGCGCGCCAGTTCACCTTCGACCTCGCCGCGGAGCGGGATCTCACCCTGGTGCATCCCTACGACGATCCCCGAGTGATCGCGGGGCAGGGCACCCTCGGGCTCGAGCTGCTCGAGCAGTGCCCGGACATGGACGTGGTGGTGGTCCCGGTCGGGGGCGGCGGGCTGATCGGCGGCGTGTCGAGCGCGGTCAAGGCGCTGCGGCCCGAGGTGCGCGTGGTCGGCGTGCAGGTGGAGCGCTTCGCCGCCGCCTACAACGCCTACCACCGCCTGCCGGACGCGCCCGGGGCGCCCGGCACCGTCGCCGAGGGCATCGCCGTGAAATCCCCGGGGGCGAACACGCTGCCGCTCATCGAGCGCCACGTCGACGACATGCTGCTGGTCAGCGAAGAGCAGGTGGAGCAGGCCATCTTCTCGCTCACCGAGATCGAGAAGACCGTGGTCGAGGGCGCCGGCGCTGCCTCCCTGGCCGCCCTGTACGCCCATCGCCGGGTGTTCGAGGGGCAGCGCGTCGTGCTGATCCTGTCCGGCGGCAACATCGACATGATGATGCTGTCCTCGGTGCTGCAGCGGGGCATGGTGCGGACCCGGCGCCTGGTGCGCCTCAAGGTCGAGATTCCCGACGTGCCGGGCGCGCTGGCCGACATCACCCGGGTGCTGGCGGAGCTCGACAGCAACATCATGGAGATCGAGCACCAGCGGGCCTTCGCCGGCTCGTCGGTGCGGTCCACGGTGGTCGAGCTGGTGCTGCAGATGCGCGGCGAGGAGCAGGTCGACCAGGTGCTGGCGGCGCTGTCGGCCCAGGGCTACGAGGCCAGCCTGCCGAGTTGACCCGGGTCGTGTCCGCCGGAGGGCTGGGCGTTCCGGTGCAGCCAGGGTGTGCAATGTTGGCGGTGCTCACATCGATTGGGTAAGCTCAGTATGGTGAACGCACGATCAACATCCCGTGACAGCCGGGGCTACCACCATGGCGATTTGCGCGAGACCCTCATGCAGACCGCGCTGGCCAGCATCGAGGCCCACGGCACGGAGCAGCTCAGCCTGCGGGCGCTGGCCCGGGCGGCCGGGGTCTCCGCCACGGCGCCCTACCGCCACTTTCCGTCGAAGCGCTGCCTGCTGGCGGCGTTGATCACGCGTGGCTTCCAGCGGCTGGAGCAGAGCGTGCGCCGCGCCAGCGATGACGCCGGGCCGGACCCGGGGGAGCGGCTGCTGGCCGCCGGCGTCGGCTACGTCGAGTTCGCCCTGGCCAATCCCACCCTCTACCACCTGATGTTCAGCACCGTCATCGAGGACTTCTCCGAGTACGCCGACCTGCAGGCCGCCTCCGAGGCCGCCTACGCGGTGGTTCTGGGCATCATCGAGGACGTGCTGGCGCGGCCCGGCGCGCCGGATCTGCCGGTGAGCGAAGCCGGCGGGGTGTGCTGGGCCGCCGTCCACGGCGTGTCGTCCCTGTTGCTGTTCGGCCGGGACCGGGTGCAGGACCGGGGCGACCGCTCGCCGCTGACCTCCATCACCCTCATCGAGCGGGACCCGGCGGCGGTGCTGCGGCGGCTGCTGGAAGGGCTGATCGACTGAGGCGGCCTGTGTTCCGAATTTCGGAAAAGGCGTAATTTACGAAATTTCCTCCCCGTGCCGGTGGACCATCCGGACCCGGCGGCGGCGCCCTGCCGGTCACAGGTCCGAAAAGTCGCCGTGGCGCCCGGCGCCCGCGGCGAACCGGCTGGCGCCCGCGCGGGTCTCGCCGGAGCGGATCACCGCCAGGCCCAGCCGGGTCTCTTCCGCCAGGGCGTCGGCTTCGCCGAGGCCCCACTGAGCCAGCGCCGCCTGCCGGTCGCTGCGCAGGCAGCCCCGGGGAAAGGCGGCGAGCCGGTGTGCCAGCTTCAGGGCCCCCGCCAGCGCGCCGCTGGGATCCGTGAGCCGGTTGGCCAGCCCCATCGCCGCCGCCTCGTCGCCGCTCACGCCCCGGCCGGTGAGAATGAGGTCCATGGCGTGGCTGTGGCCGATCAGCCGGGGCAGGCGCAACGTGCCGCCGTCCACCAGAGGCACGCCCCAGCGGCGGCAGTACACGCCGAACACCGCGTCCCGGGCGGCGACCCGCAGATCGCACCACAGCGCGAGCTCCAGGCCGCCGGCCACGGCGTGGCCTTCCACGGCGGCGATCACCGGCTTGCCGAGGGTCATGTGGGTCGGGCCCATGGGTCCGTCGCCGTCGACCTCGACGCGGTTGCCGCGCCCGGCGGCCACCGCCTTCAGGTCGGCGCCGGCGCAGAAGGTGCCGCCGGCGCCGGTGAGAATCGCCACCGACGCCTCGCCGTCGGCGTCGAACGCCCGGAACGCGTCCGCCAGCGCCGCGGCGGTGGGGCCGTCGACGGCGTTGCGCACCGCCGGGCGGTCGATGGTCACCACCAGAACCGGCCCGTCCCGGGTGGTCCGCACGGTGGGCTGGTCGGTCGGGTCTGCCATGGGACGCTCCTGCGGCTGTCGGCTGGCCGTGTATATTAGGGCTTTCGCAGCGCACCGATCAGGAGGGGGAGAGATGCGACTCGACGAGCCGCGCATTGCGGCGCTTTCCGAAGACGAGTGGAACGAACAGGCGAAGGAGGTGCTGGCACCCTTCGCGGCACGCGGCCCGGTGTTCAACATCTTCCGCACGCTGGCCAATCATCCGGACCTCATGCGGCGCTGGCTGGTGTTCGCCAACCACGTGCTCGGCAAATCCACGCTGGCGGTGCGCGAGCGGGAACTGGTGATCCTGCGCATCGGCTGGCTGTGTCAGTCCGGCTACGAATGGGGGCAGCACGTGCTGATCGCCCGTCAGGCCGGCATGAGCGACGACGAGATCCGGGCGGCGAAGACCGGGCCGGACACGCCCGGCATCAGCGAGCTCGACCGGCTGCTGCTGCAGGCCACCGACGAGCTGCACGCCGACGCCCACGTCAGCGACGCCACCTGGCAGGCGCTGTCGGGCCACCTCACCACCCAGCAGCTCATGGACGTGGTGTTCACGGTGGGCCAGTACAACCTGGTCTCCATGGCGCTCAACAGCTTCGGCGTGCAGCCGGACGAGGGGCTTCCCGGATGGGACGTCTAGCGGGCCGGATCGCCGTGGTGGTCGGCGCCGGGCAGACGCCGGGCGCGACCATGGGCAACGGCAGGGCCACTGCGCTGCGCTTCGCCGAGGAGGGCGCCACGGTGCTGGCGGTGGACCGGGACGGCGCCTCCGCCGAGCAGACCCTGGCACTGGCCCGTGAGCGGGGCGGCGACGGCAGCGTCTGCGAGGCGGACATCACCCGGGAGGCCGATGCCGCCCGCATCGTCGCCACCTGTCTCGAGCGCTACGGCCGGCTGGACGTGCTGCACAACAACGTCGGCATCGGCGCCGGCGACCGCGGTCCCACCCAGATGACCGAGGACGTCTGGGATCGGATCTTCGCCACCAACCTCAAGGGCATCATGCTGGTGTGCAAGCACGCGCTGCCGCCGATGCGCGAGCAGGGCGCCGGGGTGATCACCAACATCTCGTCGGTGGCCGCGGTCTGCGCCGTCGGCATCGTCGCCTACAAGTCGTCCAAGGCCGCGCTCAACGCCTACACCCACAGCCTGGCCACCGGCAACGCCCGCTACGGGATTCGCGCCAACGTGATCATGCCGGGGCTGATGAACACGCCCATGGCCATCGAAGGCTACGTGGCCGCCGGCCACGACCGGGACACGCTGATCGCCTCCCGCGATGCCCAGGTCCCGCTCGGCGGGCGCATGGGCGACGCCTGGGACGTGGCCAATGCGGCCCTGTTCCTGGCGTCCGACGAAGCCCGCTTCATCACCGGCGTGTGCCTGCCCGTGGACGGCGGCCAGTCGGCGCGGATCGGTTGAGCTGTCGTCGATGGAAGCGGCGACATCAGTCAGGTTTTTTGACTTAATGCCCGTCTGGGCAGGCTGTATGACTGAATCTTGTGTATTTCCGTAGCCATGTGTCACCGTGTGTAACAAACGGTTGACTGGCACCAGCCGATTGCAGACTATTGGGCTGCAATCATTGTACTGAAACACGTTCTGGCAGATTGTTTGGCAGTTCGTTTTAGGCAGATGGTCGAGGCGACACTATGGCGAGCAACGGCATCCGACTGACCCGGGGCCTGCAGATCTTCCACGGTCTGGTGGGGACGACCTTCGCGGTGCTGGCACTGCTCCACGTACCGCATCCGAGTCCCTGGCTCTGGGCACCCTACGCCGCCGGTTCCGTCCTCGCCTTCCTGACGCTGGTTCCCAACCTCAGCATCTTCGCCTCCCGCATCCTCGCCATTGCCGCCACCGCGCTGATGTTCTTCTTCTTCGCCGGGTTCTTCACCGAGGTGCCCCGTCTGGCGTCCGACTGGTATCAGAGCCAGGAGGGCTGGTCCGCGGTCGCGCGGCTGCTCGGCGCGTTCACGCTCATTCCCGTGCTGTCCGACTACAGCTGCCGGTGCAAGGCCGAATGCCGGGAGGCCCGTTCCGGCCGGCACGCCGGCGGCATGCGCGGCCACGGTTTCTTCACCGCTCCGGATCACGTCCGCCCCCGCAGTTCCTGACCCCCGCCGATGACCGATTCCGCCGCCAAGCGCCTGCAGCCGCGCCGGTCGGTGCTGTACATGCCCGGCGCCAACGCCCGCGCGCTGGAGAAGGCGCGTTCCCTGGCCTGTGACGCCGTGATCTTCGACCTCGAGGACGCCGTGGCCGCCGAGGCCAAGGACGAGGCTCGCGCCAACGTGGTGGCGGCGCTGACCGAGGGCGGATACGGGCATCGCGAGCTGATCGTCCGGGTCAACGGTCTGGACACGCCCTGGGGCGCCGACGACGTCGCGGCGGTGGCTGCCCTGCCGGTGAACGGGGTGCTGTTCCCGAAAGTCGAGTCGGTGTCTCAGCTCGACGCCATCGTCGATGCCCTGGACGCCGCCGGCGGCGCCGGCGTGCCGGTGTGGATCATGATCGAGACGCCCACCGGAGTGCTCGACGTGCGCGCCCTGGCCGCCCACACCGCGCGTCTGGCGGTGCTGGTGATGGGCACCAGCGATCTGGTCAAGGAACTGCGCGCCAGCCATACCGAATCCCGCAGCAATCTCGCGTTCGCGCTGCAGCTCTGCGTGCTGGCGGCGCGGGAGCGGGGTCTGGACGTGCTCGACGGCGTGCACCTCGACTTCCGCAACCAGCCGGCGTTCGAGGCGGCCTGCCGGCAGGCGCGTGACATGGGGTTCGACGGCAAGACGCTGATTCATCCCAGTCAGATCGACGTCGCCAATGCCACCTTCGGCTACGACGACGCGGCCGTGGCCCATGCCCGCCGGGTGCTCGAGGCCTGGGAAGCCGCGACGGCGGCCGGCAAAGGCGTGGCCGTGCTGGACGGCAAGCTGGTGGAGAATCTGCACGCCGCCGAGGCCGAGCGGGTGCTGGCCTTCCACGACGCGCTGGCCAGCCGGTCCTGAGTCAGCCCGCGGCGCGGCGCACGGCGGGCATCACGGTTTCCAGGTAGGCATCGAGGGCTTCCTCGTCCCAGGGCGCCCGCAGTGCCACGTTGACCTCGTCCGCGCCGGCTTCCACGTAGGCCATGATCCGCTCGACGGCGCCGTCCGGCGTCGTCAGCAGCGCCCCGCCCGCGACCCGGTCGGCGGCGTCACCCCAGTCCTCCGCGAGCTGGCGGCGCTGACGCGCCACGCCGGCGTCGTCCAGGGCCAGATTGAACGTCACGTTGACGGCCCGGCGCAGGCTCGCCGGGTCCCGCCCGGCATCCTCGCACCAGTGGCTGAGCACGCCGTTCACCCGGGCGAACTCGCCAGGGTCCAGGTATGCGGCGTTCCAGCCGTCGGCGTGGTCGGCGACGATCTTCAGCGTGCGCTTCTCGCCGACGCCGCCGATCCAGATGGGCAGCCGCGGCTGGATCGGCGCGGGCAGGCAGCTCGCGTCGTCCACCTGGAAGTGCTTGCCGGAGAACGTGGTGCGCTCCTCGGTGAGCAGACGCCGCACGATCTGTGCGGCCTCCTCGAGCATGTCGAGGCGGGTGCCGATGTCCGGGAAGGGATAGCCGTAGCCCGTGGCTTCCCAGATGTGCCAGCCGGCGCCGAGCCCCAGCTCGAAGCGACCGCCGCTGATGTGGTCCAGGGTGGTGGCGGCCTTGGCGAGCAGTGCCGGATTGCGGTAGCCCACGTAGAACACCAGGCAGCCGAGGCGGGCGTGCCGGGTCTCCGCCGCCAGGGCCCCGAGGGTCGCCAGCGCCTCGAAATGGGGCTGGGTGCCGCCCTTGGGCGGCGCTTCGTAGAAGTGGTCCCAGGCCGAGATCCAGTCCACCCGGGCCTCGTCGAGCTTGCGCCAGAGCGCGCGCAGCTCGTCCATGGCGAGATTCTGCTGGCCGGCGTGGACGCCCAGGCTCACGGTCATGGTCGGCTCCGGTGGCGCGAACGGGGCGGTAAGGATACCGGGGTGGGCAGTAGGGCGGAACTCTCACGGGCGTCTGCTGCCTAATCTCACGAACGGATCAGCGATCGAGCCTCGGAAGCCTTGAACCGGCCGGTCATGATCCCCACATAGCGGTTAAAGGCCCCGGCGACACCCCCTCCCTCCCCAATCCCCCCGTCGCCGGGGTTCTTTTTTTTCGGGGCGATCTTCTTTTCGGGCCGTTCTCTATCGGGGCCGTCCTCTATCGGGGCCGTCCTTAAGGGAAGGGGCGTCCATTGTCGGAGCAGACTCACCGCTCCGGTCCGTCGTCCTCCCGGGTCTCCGCCTCCCCAGCGGCGTCCTCCCGTCCGGCGCTCGACCAGCCGCCACGGACCGCCGCCACCGTCGTCCATTGCCACAGGCCGTGCACCGCCAGGGCGCCGAGCAGTGCCGCCGCCATGGGCAGCGCGGCGGGCGGTCCCTGCCAGGCGGCCACCGCGACGAACGGCACGGTCCGCCAGGCGGTGCGGCGCAGCGTCGCCGCCACCGGGGCGCCGTCGACCAGGCCGAGGGCGTTGCCCCACCACCAGGTGGCGAAGGGCAGCAGCAGCAGAAAGGTCGCCAAGCCGGTCATGGTTCCAGTATCTCGAGCCGGCCCTGGTCGGCCAGCACGCGGACCCGTTGTCCTTCGCGCAGGCGGCCGGTGCAGTCCGCGACGTCCACCAGGCAGGGAATGTCGTACTCCCGCGCGACCGTGCCGGCGTGGGACAGGAAGCTGCCCACCTCGACGACCACCGCCGCGGCTGCGGGAAACAGCGGCGTCCAGCCCGGGTCCGTGTAGGGCGCCACCAGCACGTCCCCGGGTTCCAGCGCGGCGCAGGTGGCCGGGTCGAACACGATCCGTACCCGGCCCTCGGCACTGCCGGGGCTCGCGCAGGCGCCGTGCAGCACCCGGGCGCCGTCCCCGGTCCGGTCCGTGCCCTGCGCCTCGACCGGGTCGACACCGAAGGTGGGCGGAGGCGGGCGCCGCGCCAGACGGCTGTGCCGGCGCCGGCGCCGGCGGACGCGCGCCGCGGCCCGGGCTGCGGACAGCGCGCCGTTCTGCAGTGCGACCACCTCGCGCCAGCGCAGGAAGAAGACGTCGCCGGGGAGCTGCGCCTGGCCCGCCGCGAGCAGCGTCTGCTCGACGGCGAGCAGCTTCTGGCGGGTGACGTCCATGGCCATGCTGTGGAAGTGACGGGAGTCTTCCCGGAGCGAGGCATAGTGGCGGATGCGGTCGAGCAGCCGGTCGACGGCCCAGCGCCGCCAGCGGCGGCCGGACAGCCCGGCCGCCTGGTGCAGGCGGTCCCGGGTGGCCAGCTCCTCGCCCCTCGCGGCGGTTCCGGTCTCGCGGGGGGCGGTCTCCAGATGGGCCTGCAGCATGCTCAGCAGGGGCAGCGGGTCCTCCCGCCAGCGCGGCGCCGCGAGCTCCATCTCGCCGATGGCGCGGTGGCCGAAGCGTCCCAGCAGGCCGGCCAGCGCGGAGGCGAAGCCGTGTTCGGGCGGCAGCGCCTCGACCACGCCGGCCAGCGCCGTGGGGCCGGCGCGTTGCAGCCGCTCCGCCAGCGCCGGGTCCCGCCGGGCCTCGGCGGCCAGCTCTGCGAGGCCGTCGACGAGCCGCCGGGACGCGGTCTCGCCGTCCCCCCGGCACAGCCGGTTCACGGCCTGGCGGTCGTAGTCCGGCGCCCAGCGCGCCAGCAGCCGGTGCAGCACGCCGAGCAGCAGGAAGTACCGGCCCGACGAAATGTTGACGTAGTAGGCGCGCCGGCCCAGCGGCTCCAGGGGATAGCGGCCGAGCACCAGGCGCTGCAGCGCATCGGGCGGCGTGACGTCCGGGTCCGCGGCCACCGCCGCACAGCGATTCGCGTAGGCGGCGAGCGCATCGCGGCGCAGCAGCGCGGAGCGGTGCCAGGCGATGCCGTCCAGCAGATAGAGCAGCGCGAAGCCCGTGACCAGCGCCGGCAGCTTCCACCAGGCCGGCCGCCAGGTCGCCGGCTGCCGGCGCAGCAGCGCGGCGTCCACCAGCTCCGCGGCGGTCAGGCGGAACGGGTTGAGGCGCGCCAGGGCGTTCAGGTCCAGGTAGAAGCGACCCTCGATGAAGCGGCCCAGCGGGGGCAGCGTCCGGCCGAACAGGTCCTCGCTCATCGGGGTCAGCGGCTCGGTGAAGTTCTCCGCCAGGGGTTTGAACAGCACCCAGCGTCCCGGCGGCGCCGCCGCATCCGGCGCCAGGCCGGTCACGGGCCGGCTCTGCAGCAGCCACAGCCGCTCACCTTCGAAGGCCCACTCGACGTCCTGCGGGCCGGCTCCGTGGTCCCGGCAGGCCCGCGCCAGGGCGGCGACCTGACCAACCTGCTCGTCCGCCAGTACGCATGCGTTCTGCCGGGTGAGAGGCACCGACTCGAGCCGCCCGTCACCGGGCTCGCGGGGGCCCGCCGGCACCCGGTGACGCTTGCGGCCGATCCGGCGGCTGAGAATTCGTCCGCTGCCGTCCAGCATCCACCGGTCCGGCGAGGTTCGACCGTCGACCAGGGCGGCGCCGAGTCCCCAGATGGCTTCGACGCACATGCGGTCCGCAGCGCGGTCCGTCGGGTCGACGGTGAAGCACACGCCCGAGCGGTCGGCATCGAGCTGGCGCTGCACGATCACGGCCATGGCGGGCGGTGTGCCGTTGCCATGGGCCTGGCGGTAGGCGAGCGCGGCGGGAGACCACAGGGACAGCCAGCAGTGGCGGACCGCGTCGGCCAGGGTGTCGGCCGTGACCCAGTAGTAGGTGGCGTGCTGCCCGGCGAAGCTCGCCGCGCGCCCGTCTTCGCCGACCGCCGAGCTGCGCACGGCCAGCGGGCATCCGGCCCCCAGGTCGCCGGTCAGCGCTGCCTCGAGCTCGTCGGTCAGCCGCCGGTCGACGACCGGCGGTTGCGGTGCCTGCCCGGCGGTGGGGTCGGGGAAGTGGGCCGCGAACGCGTCACAGGTGACGACCAGAGCCTCTGGAACGGGCAGTCCGGCGGCCAGCAGGCGGTGCAGGGCGGCAGCCTTGCCGCCCACCCGCCCGGGATCCGCGGCGGCGGCATGATCGAGCGGTATGACCCAGGGCGCCAAGCGTCAGCCCAGCACCGCCCGGCTCAGGCGCCGCTGGTGGAGGGCGGGCTGGCCCCCCGGAAGCGCGACCGGAGCGGCCCGAGGCGTCTGGCCGCGGTGCTCCTGGCCCGTTCGTACACCGCGCGGGTCTGATGGGCGATGGCGAGCATCGCCGGCGTCGCCACCAGGGTCAGCAGCGTCGCGAAGGTGAGGCCCGACACGATGGCCTGAGACAGCGGCACCCAGAACATCGAGAGCTGCCCGCCGTAGATGATCGTGCGGTTGACCAGGTCGACGGACAAGTTGCTGGCCAGCGGCAGCAGGCCGAACACCGTGGTCACGGTCGTCAGCATGACCGGTCGCAGCCGCTGCGCGCCGGTCCGGACGATGAGCGCCACGTAGTCCAGCTCCGGGTGTTCCTTGCGGAGATGGTTGTACGTGTCGATCAGCACGATGTTGTTGTTCACCACGATGCCGGCCAGCGCCACCACGCCCACGCCGGTCAGAATGGCGCTGAACGGCGAGCCGGTGACGAGCAGGCCCAGCAGCACGCCCGCGGTCGACATGACCACCGACAGCAGTATCAGCGTCGCCTGGTAGAGGCTGTTGAACTGGGTCACCAGCAGCACGAACATCAGCAGCAGGGAGAGCAGGAAGGCGACGCCGATGAACGCCATCGACTCGTTCTGCTCCTCGTTGGCGCCGCGGAACTCGATCTCCAGCGCCGCGGGGAACGTCTGCGTGTCGAGCCAGGCCTGGATCTCCTGCACCACGTCGTCCGCGAGCACGCCCTCGGCCACGTTGGCGCGGATGAACTCCACGGCGATGCCGTCGATGCGCTGCAGCGTGTCGACGTTGGGGGAGGGCTCCCGGCTGACGAAGTTCGAGATGGGCACGAGCCCCTTCGGGGTGCTGATGCGGATCTCGTCCAGCGCCGAGATGCCCCTCGCCTCGGTCGGGTAGCGCACCCGGATGTCGACCGCGTCGTCCGCCTTGTCGGGCCGGTACTCGCCGACCTTGACCCCGTTGGTGACGAGCTGGACGGCGATGCCGACCTGGGACACGTCGGCGTCGTAGAGCGCGGCCTGGGCGCGGTCGACGCTGAGCCGCCACTCGATGCCCGGCAGGGAACGCGTATCGTCGACGTCGATGACGCCGGGCAGGGTGTCGATGAAGGCCCGCACCCTCGCCACGGCCGGTTCCAGCAGGTGGCGCTCGTAGGAGGAGAACTGGATCTGCACGGGCTTGCCCACGGGCGGCCCCTGCTCGAAAGCCTGCACCTCCACGGTGATGCCGGCCATGGGCGCCGTGCGATCACGAATCTCCTGCAGCACGACGGAACCCTTGCGCTGCCGCTCGCTCTCGTCGTGGAGCTCGACGAACATGCCGCCGATGCGATCCAGGCTGCCCCGTGTGCCGCTGCTCACGGTGGTGTAGGAGTTGATGCCCTTGATGCCTTTGACCTCGAGCACTTCCCGCTCGACTTCCCGGACCAGGGTGTTGATCTCCGCCGCCGACAGATTGCCGCGGGCGCGCACCGACACCTCGGCGAACTTCGGCTCGGTGTCGGAGAAGAACACCATGCCCCGGCCGTATTCGCCGTAGGCCCAGAAGCTTGCGAACAGCACGCCCATGATGGCGAGGATGGTGACCACGGCGTACCGGCTGGCATAGGCGAGCAGGCGCGCGTACAGGCCGGTGAGGCTGCGCAGTCGGGTGGGGTCGCCCTCCTCGAGCTGCTTCAGGGCTTCCATGGACTTGCGGTCCCGGGTGCCGGCCTTGCCGAACATGGACCCGAGCACGGGCCCGAAGATGAGGGCGTACACCAGCGAGCCGGTCAGCACGGTGAACACGGTCACCGGCAGGTAGCGCATGAACTTGCCGGAAACGCCCGGCCAGAACATCAGCGGCAGGAACGCCGCCAGGGTGGTGGCGATCGACGCGGTCACCGGCCAGAACATGCGCTTGGCGGCGAGCGCGTAGGCGGCGCGCCGGTCGAAACCCTCGGTCATCTTCCGGTCGGCGTACTCGGTGACGACGATGGCGCCGTCGATCAGCATGCCGAGGCCGAGCAGCATGCCGAACATGACCATGAAGTTGAACGTGTAGCCGAGCAGGTAGATGAAGATCAGCGAGAACAGGAAGGACACGGGAATGCCGATGCCGACGATGATGCCGCTGCGGAAACCCATCGCGGCGACCACCAGCACCATCACCAGCGCCAGCGCCGTGAAGATGTTGCCCTGGAGCTCGTTGACCTGATTGGCCGCGAACGGCGCCTGATCCTGGGAGAAGAACACGTCGATCTTCGACGGGATGTCGGGCCGGTGGCGCTCGACCACCGCCTTGACGGCGTCGACCGTGTCGATGACGTTGGCGTTGGCGCGCTTGGTGACCCGCAGCGATATGGTGTCGCGTCCGTTCACCCGGGCGTAGCTGGTGCGGTCCTTGAACGTCCGGCGCACGGTGGCCACGTCGCTCAGGGTCACCACCGTCTCGCCGTCGCTGCGGATCGGCAGGTCGAAGATGTCCTCGGCTTCCTCGATGATGCTCGGCACCTTCACCGAGAACCGCCCCTGGCCGGTGTCGATGCTGCCGGCGGGAATCAGCCGGTTGTTGCGGAGGATCGTGTTGATCAGCTCCTCGTTGGAGATGCGGTAGGCCTCCAGCGCCGTCGGGTCGATGACCGCCTCGAGCAGTTCCTCGCGGTTGCCCTGCATCTCCGCTTCGAGCACGCCCGGAATGGCTTCGATGTCGTCGCGCAGCTCGATGGCGATGTTGTAGAGCATGCGCTCCGGCACGTCCCGGCCGCCGACCAGGTTGACCTGGACGATGGGGAAGTCGTCCGCGCTCTGCTCCTGGACGATGGGTTCCTCGGCGGTGGAGGGCAGCTCGGGCTTGGTGCGGTCCACGGCTTCGCGGACGTCGAGCAGCGCCTGGTCGAGATCGTATTCGGCGTCGAACTCCACCAGGATGTTGGCCACGCCCTCGGCGGCGTAGGCCGTGATTTCCTCGACGCCCTCCACCTTGCGCATCTCGATTTCCGTGGGCATCACCAGCAGGCGCTCGGCGTCCTCGGGGGAGATGCCCTCGTTGACGATGGTGACGACGAAGAACGGAACCTCGACGTGGGGGTCGGCGGCGATGGGAATGGCGTTGCGGGCCGCCAGGCCGGCGAACACCACCATGAACATGATCAGCAGGGTGGTGCGCGTGCGGTTGATCGCCGCGTCGATGAGGCGCTTCATGGTTTGGCGGCGATGCGGACCATGGCCTCGGTCCCGGCGGTGCCGACGGCCTTGGAGGAGGACGGCCGGGCGGGATCGTCGTCGGTCGCCTTGGCCGGCATCTCGCCGGCGGGCTCGAAGGACAGCTCGACCTCCTGGCCGGGAACCACCAGCTCCTGGCCGACGGTGATGAGCGTGGCCACTTCCGGCAGCCCGGTGACCCACACGCCGTCGACGTCGTCGCGGACGATCCGGATCGGATGGTATTCCACGCGGCCCTGGTCGTTGACGGTGCGGATGCCGACGTTGCCGTCATCGTCGAGGGAGAACAGCGCGGGGCTCACCTTGTGGGCCATCACGCGGTCCACGGGGATACGGATTTCCGTGGTGATGCCCGAACGCAGCGCCCGCTCGGGATTCGGCACCTCGACTTCCACCGCGTAGGTGCGGGTGGCGGGATCGGCCTGCTGACCCACGAAGGTGATGGGCCCGGAGACGATGCGGCCGTCGGTGAGGTGTCCCTCGGCGTTCTGTCCCGGCTCGAGGCGGGACACTTCCCGTTCCGACACCCGGCCCACCAGCAGCATGGGATCCATGTCGACGATGGTGACGCAGGTGGCGCCCGGCGTCAGGTAGTCGCCGCGCTCGGCCAGCACGTCCTCCACCACGCCGGCGAAGGGCGCGCGCACCGCGGTGCGGGCGAGGTCGATCTCGCGGCGCTCCACCTGGGCCTCGGCGGCGGCCAGCCGGGCCCGGGCCTGGGCGATGGCGGTCTCCGACTGGAAGCCCTGCTCCTTGAGCTTGAGGCTCGCCTGGTGCTCGATGCGGGCCTGCTCCAGCGCGGCCCTGGCCTCGGCCAGGCCGGCTTCTCGGTCCTCCACGCTGATGCGGCACAGCACGTCGCCCTGGCTCACGGCGGTGCCCCGGTCCACCGGCCGCTCGACCACGCGGCCGGCCGTCTCGGCCTTCACGGCCACGGTGCGCTTGTTCTCGGTACGGCCGCGCAGCACCACGTTCTGGACCTGGGGCACGGCCTGAATGACCCGGGCACGGACCCGTGTCAGGGCGTCGTCCTCGGTCTGGGCCTGGCGCTGGCGGTTTTCCTCGGCCAGGGTCGGATGCTCGCTGGGACCGTCTTCTCCGAACTGGCCGGATAGCAGCCACGCACCGATGAGCAGGGCGATCACGGTCGCCGTGATATAGGTCCCGCGCATGAATGTTACGCTATGCCTCAGGTTAGGTTACGAAAAGTAACACGTTTGGTCATACCAATCCAGGGAGTGTAGACCTTTGCCTGTATAACGAATGTGAACGGGAAATATTACGGCGCGCCGCGAACCTGGGGCAGCGGCGGGGCGGGCAGGCGGCGCGGTGGGCCCGGGGCGTTCGCCGGGGCAGGGCGGGGGCTGGCCCGGCAGCCGCGGGGCTGCCGGGCGGTGCCGGTTCAGGCCTGGGCGCTGGGCCGGGCGGCCATGCGGTCGAACCAGGCTTTGACGTTGCGGTTGTCCTCGTTGAGCGGCTGGCCGACGGCGGCGCCGAAAGCGAGGAAGCAGTACAGCAGCACGTCCGCCAGGGTCAGGCGGTCGCCGCACAGGTAGGTCTTGCCGTCGAGCTGCCCGTCGAGCCAGGTGAGCCGGTCCTGGGCGATGCGCTTCAGGCCTTCGGCGGCTTCCGGGACGGTGACGATGCGGTCCTTGAAGATCGGCAGGCCCTCGGAGAAGCGGAAGCCGTTGGCCATCGGCTCGCAGATGTTCAGGTCCACCCGCCGGGTCCACATGCGGGTCTCCGCCCGTTGCTCGGGGGTGCTGCCGATCAGCGAGTCGCCCGGGCTCACTTCGTCGAGGTATTCGCAGATGGCGGTGATTTCCGCGAGGTGGCTGCCGTCGTCGAGCTCGAGGCACGGCGACTGCCCGGACGGGTTGCGCTTCAGGAACTCGGCCTGACGGTTCTCGCCGCCCATCAGGTCGATGTCCTCGGTGGGCAGATCGATGCCGCGCTCGGCGGCGAACATGCGGACCACCTGCGGATTGGGGCCGACGGAATTGTAGAGTTTCATGGTGTGGGCTCTCTCCCGTTGAGTTGCTTCGGATTGTATGGATTCCCGCCGGCGCCGGCGACCACGGTCCGCTACCACTCGCCGACGTTCGGCATGTCCTGCCACGGCGCCCGCGGCGGCAGCGCCTCGCCGCGCTGGAGCAGCTCGATGGAAATGCCGTCCGGCGACCGGACGAAGGCCATTCTGCCGTCCCGCGGCGGGCGGTTGATGGTCACCCCGCCGTCGGCGAGCCGCTGGCAGGCGGCGTAGATGTCCTCGACCTGGTAGGCGAGGTGGCCGAAGTTGCGGCCGCCGCCGTAGTCCTCCGGGTCCCAGTTGTAGGTCAGCTCGACCTGGGCGGACTCGTCACCGGGCGCGGCCAGGAACACCAGCGTGAAGCGGCCCTCCGGCACCTCGTGGCGGCGCAGCTCCACCAGTCCGAGCTTGTCGCAGTAGAAATCGAGGGACTGGTCCAGGTCGCTGACCCGGACCATGGTGTGCAGGTATTTCATGAGGCGCTCCCGGTGCGTCGACGCGATGGGCTGCTATGAGACCGGAACCGGCAGCGTCCCTCAAGTTCGCCCGCCGCGGGCGGGGCGCGACGGCGCGCTGACCGTTCCCCGGAAAAAAGAGACCCCGCGCGTGGCGGGGTCAGCCTGAGTCGGTCAGTACAAGGGTATGGAGAGTGGATTGCCGAGTCGTGGTCAGAGCGTGGTGAAGGACGCCAGGCTGGCGGCCAGCGTGAGAAAGGCGCCGAGGAGAAGGGCGCTCTCACTCCGGGTCAGCCGTTGCTCGAGCTGCCCCGGCGTCGCGGCCGCGGCCCGCACGCGCTGCGGACGGCTGCCTGCCGCCGAGTTCGCCCGTGCCGGTGCACGGCCCGTGTGTCTGTCGGCGGTATGGAAAGTGGCTGCCTGCATGATGTCCTGGTCCCGAAGTCCGGCTCACGTCTCGAATTTGCATACTACGGTGCAAGGGTGAAGACTCCGCTGAGCAATCGTGGAGCAAATATGGACGTGATTCGCCGCTCGCTGGTCGCGCTGACGCTGCTCGTCGGCGGGTGCGTCGAGAACCCGATCACCGGCGAGCGCGAGCTCGGGTTCGTGTCCATGGCGCAGCAGATCGCGATTGGTGAGCAGCAGTATCTGCCCGCGCAGCAGATGCAGGGCGGGCGCTACCGGGTCGACGAAGCGCTGACCGGGTACGTCCAGGCCGTCGGCGCGCGGGTGGCGGCCGCCAGCGGCGTCGAGCTGCCCTACGAGTTCGTGGTGCTGAACAATTCGGTGCCGAACGCCTGGGCGCTGCCGGGCGGCAAGCTCGCGGTCAATCGCGGTCTGCTCACGGAACTGTCGAACGAGGCGGAGCTCGCGGCCGTGCTGGGGCACGAGATCGCCCACGCCGCCGGCCGCCACGGCGCCAAGTCCATCGAGCGCGGCATGGTGTCCCAGGCCGTGCTGGTGGGCGTCGCCGTCGGCGCGGCGGACTCGGAGTATGCCGGCACGGCGCTGGGCGTGGCCCAGACCGCGGCGGGCCTGATCAATCAGAAGTACGGCCGCGACGCCGAACGGGAGGCCGACTACTACGGCACCCGGTTCATGGCCCGGGCGGGCTACGATCCCCATGCCGCGGTGACCGTCCAGCAGAAGCTGCTCGCCCTGTCGGAGCGGGGCGAAACGTCCTGGATCGAGGGGCTGTTCGCGAGTCATCCGCCGTCCGCCGAGCGGGTCGCCAACAACCGCGCGCTGGTGGAGACCCTGCGCGCCGAAGGTTTCCAGGGCGGCGAGTTCGGCGCCCAGGCCTATCAGGATGCCCTGCGCCCGCTGCGCTCGGACGCCGACGCCTACGCAGCCTACGACGGGGCCCGGCGCGCGCTCGCCGAGGATCGGCGGGGCGATGCCGAGGCCAGGATCGAGGAGGCGCTGCGGCTGCAGGACCGGGAGGCGGCGTTTCACGGCCTGCGCGGCGATCTGCGGCTCGCCCAGTCGCGCTACGACGACGCCCGGATCAACTACGACCGGGCGATCGAGCGCAACGACGGCTACTTCGCCTACTTTCTCGGGCGCGGCATCGCCCGGGCCCGGCTAGGCGCCGCCGACGCGGCCGAGGCCGACCTGACCCGGTCCCTGGCGCTGC
>MDTG01064541.1_pt1 | contig 21562 bp, 15 predicted proteins | sample 811421 | NCBI WGS metagenome assembly MDTG01 (sample SAMN05326645, study PRJNA326480) | marine metagenome | isolation source: seawater | place: Pacific Ocean: South East | collected 2011 | reverse complement strand
TGGTATGGAGCGCTTTATCCTGTGCCAAAATTTGCGGCTGAATTCACAGTAGATCAGGCGCTTGTCTGGGCCATTGCGCGTCAGGAATCAGGTTTTAACCCTCTTGCAAAAAGCCGGGCAAAGGCGGCTGGTTTGATGCAGATATTACCCTCAACGGCATCTTTCATCATGCGTAAACGTTCTTATCGTTCGCATAACAAGCATTTGCTGCTCAACCCGGTGATCAATTTGGAAATTGGTCAGCGCTATATCCGCCACCTTCTTGACGAGCCAGTTATTGACGGCTCGCTTGTAAAATTGCTGGCTGCTTATAATGGCGGTCCGGGCAATCTCAGCAAATGGCTGCGCAAGGTCGATCATCAAAATGATCCGTTTCTTCTAATTGAATCTATTCCCTCGCGTGAAACACGGTCTTACATCAAGAGTGTGGTCACAAATCTCTCAATGTATCGGTTGCAGTTCGATCAGGCAGCGCCAGCTCTGGAGGCTCTTGCTGCAGGCCGGCGTGGTACCTTTATATCGTTGATTAATCAAAACAGCGTAACGACCGCGCTTTTGGAAAACAGACAGGGAGCAACAATTAATGAAGGAAATAGCTATGCGAAGCAGTGATGATCGCATTGATAAATCCATCAATTTTCAGCCTGTAAATATTGCCGTGATGACGGTGTCTGACACACGCACAACCGAAGATGATCGTTCGGGTGATTTGCTGGCATCACGCATTGTCGAAGACGGTCACACTCTAATATCTCGTGCAATTATTACCGATGATCAAACAAAAATCATTGTCAGACTCAAGGAATGGATCAGCAATCCTTCAATTGATGCAGTGGTTGCAACGGGCGGAACCGGACTGACAGGGCGCGATGTGACGCCTGAAGCATTCCGTTCTGTCATCGAAAAGGAAATTGGAGGATTTGGAGAATTATTCCGGCATCTCTCATTTCAGAAGATAGGAACCTCCACTGTACAGTCGCGGGCGCTTGCCGGTGTTGCAGGCGGTACATACTTGTTTGCGCTACCGGGGTCGCCATCGGGATGCCGTGATGCTTGGGATGAGATCCTTCGTTATCAGCTCGACATTCGTCACAAGCCTTGCAATTTTGTTGAAATCATGCCGCGGTTGGCTGAGTCGGTTACGCAGCGACGTCGAGGATAATGCCCGACCTTCGATTTGAAAAAAAACATATTGCGGCAGGCAATGGGCCGGTTATCGGCATTGATGAATCGGGCCGCGGATCATGGGCAGGCCCGGTCACAGCCGCTGCCTTTTGGCTAAACCCGGATTGCTTTGGCCAGCTTCCCTCAGAACTTAATGACTCGAAAAAAGTTAGCCCAGTAAAGCGTGCTGCCATTTACACCAACCTAACCGCTGGGGAGCATGCTTTTTCTGTCGTGTCGATAGCAGCTTCCGAAATTGACCGAATTGGTATTCTTGGTGCAACTTTCCTTGCGATGCAACGGGCTGCCAAAAATTTGCAGGATACTCTTATTAGACGTCAATACGCTGCAATTGGGTTGTGCCTTGTTGATGGCAATCTTGACCCAGGACTGGAGATGCCGGTCAAAACGTTGATCAAGGGAGACGCTCTCTCCTGTTCAATTGCTGCGGCATCAATTATTGCTAAGGAAACTCGTGATAGAATAATGCGTGGCTTCGCTCGTGTTCATACTGACTATGGTTGGGATAGAAATATGGGGTATGGGACTAAAATTCACTTAGAGGCCCTACGTGTTCACGGCATCAGCGAGCAACACCGTCGCAGCTTTGCGCCAATAAAATATTTTTTGCAATCTTGATCAACCTTACTTCACCCGACAATGACAGTGTCAAATTTTGCGACACACCTCTATGGATAGAAGGTGTTTGGGTATAGTGACAAGGTGAACAAACGGTTGGTTTGACGACAAACTACTAGATGAACGCCGTCGGTCATGGAAACACACAATATATGGTGACCAATTTAATGGTTTCCCTTAACATATTGACTTTGCGTTATAATGTGATTCTTTTAGGTATTGCTTGGCTAATAAAATCATAAGTTGCTGGTGGTGGGTTGGTAGGAGTCAAAAGAATCAAATGGTCTTTTTGACAGGAATGGGAGCGTAGACGTTGAAAACGAATGTGATCAAATTTGGTGATTGTATTGAGAAGCTGGCAGAGATCGCCAGTGGTTCCGTTGATCTCGTCTTTGCTGATCCACCCTACAACCTCCAACTTGGCGGAACTCTCTTGCGCCCCGACCACACTCATGTCAATGCGGTTGAAGAAGATTGGGACCAGTTTGATTCCTTCGCCGCCTACGACTCGTTCAGCCGTGCCTGGTTGGCACAAGCGTGGCGTGTGCTCAAACCGGATGGGGCAATCTGGGTTATTGGCAGTTACCATAATATCTTTCGTATTGGCACACTCCTCCAGGATCTGGATTTTTGGATACTCAATGATGTGATCTGGCGCAAGACAAACCCTATGCCGAATTTTCGGGGCCGCCGTTTTACCAATGCCCACGAAACGCTAATCTGGGCCGCAAAGTCAAAAAAATCACGCTATACTTTTAATTATGAGGCAATGAAGGCGTTGAATGACGATGTGCAGATGCGCTCAGACTGGGAATTGCCGATCTGCACGGGTGCTGAGCGTCTAAAAAACGATGGTAAAAAAGCACATCCAACTCAAAAGCCTGAGTCTCTTTTGGCCCGCATTCTTCTGGCCTCGACGACCCGCGGTGACGTTATCCTCGATCCATTTTTTGGTACCGGGACCACTGGTGCTGTTGCTAGAAGGCTTCACCGCAACTTCATAGGCATTGAACAAGACTCATCCTATGTCAAGTTGGCACGAGAGCGAATCGCCAACATTAAGCCGATTGGCTCGACTGACCTGTTAGCGACAGAACCAAAACGCATGAAGCTTAAAGTGCCTTTTGGCGCTTTGATTGAGAGAGGTATTTTGCACCCTGGTGACCGGTTGTTTGATGCGCGTAGGCGTTTTTCAGCACAGGTCCGTGTCGATGGTTCGCTAGTCACCGCAAAACAGGAGAGCGGGTCAATCCATACGCTTGGTGCCAAGCTGCAGTCGCTTCCATCATGCAACGGTTGGACATTTTGGCACGTGGAACGTGACGGTATGGATGTACCAATTGACAGTTTTCGTGAAAATTTGCGAAAAACGGCAGACTTAGATGATAAATAGGGTGCTGTTTTACACCGATTGATAAAAATCCCGCGTTATTCCTGATGCTATCGCACCGATATGTTATTTGGCCTTTGATTAAAGCGGTTTAATTGCCATCATATCTGAAAATTCTGTTATAATGGGTTCGGGGTTTTTTTTAATTAATATGGTATCAACACTTCAATCAACACAACGAGTTGCACAGATCCGTCACCGTGCAGGGCGGCGACAACTGGCGAATATTGGTCGAATGGTTATATCGTTGTTTTGCCTCGTTGCGTCTGAAACAATCCTGTCATTATTTTTAGAAGGTGAATATCTGCTTAACGCCTCTGACACAATCAGATGGTCTGCTCTGCTGATAACTGGTATTTACCTGATTATATTTCTGGTTGCTTTGCGGTTCTCAAGATGGATACGTTTTCGCACTAGGGAACAACTTTTGTCATTATGGTTGATTTTATGTTTTGCCGGCACGCTCGGCTTGATGATTTTTCGCCTCCCTTACTCGGTTACGTTCTTAGGGCTGATTTACCCAACAGCCACCATTATTCTATTGCTGTTTGGCAAGGGACTTTCACAACGTTCAAGCATGCGTCTTGGGGTGCCGGCGCGGCTACTCGACCAGATTAACAGCTATACCGGTGCGTTCATTCCAATGGAAAGTGCGTCGCTTCCGGAATCTGCAATTGACGCAGTGCTTGTTTCAGACGAGCAACTATCTGATTCGGACTGGACACCCTTTCTGTCTTGGTGTGCTATCAATGCTGTACCCGTGATTGTGCTCCATGATTATATTGAAGCAGAGTCTGGTCGTGTTGATCTCAAAAATTTTAGTTTCACTGATCTTTTACGAGTCCGGTCATCTGATACCTACCTATTTTTAAAACGATTATTTGATGTTGCGTGCAGCTTGTTGCTTTTGCTTGTTTTTAGCATTCCGATGATCCTTGTGGCTGTGCTGATCAAGCTTGAGACCACTGGTTCGGCAATTTTCGTGCAGCAGCGCATTGGGATGGGGAACGTACCCTTTACCATGTATAAATTCAGATCAATGGTAAATGATGCTGAGAGAGGTGGTGCGCAGTTCGCCGCAAGGGGTGACAAACGTGTGACGCGTGTTGGCAAATTCATTAGAAAATATCGAATTGATGAATTGCCCCAGCTCTATAATGTACTGCGCGGCGATATGAGCTTGATCGGGCCACGACCAGAGCAAAAAAATTTGCTTGATGGGCTTGTTAAAGAAATCCCCTTATTTCCGTTTCGTCATTCGGTAAGACCAGGAATTACTGGGTGGGCACAGGTTTGTCAGGGATATGCCTATGATGTCAACAGCAGCAATGAGAAAATCACCTATGATCTGTTTTATATAAAAAATCTGTCTTTCCTGCTCGATATCACAATAATTTTTCGGACTGTCAGAATCATAATCACGGGCTTTGGTGCGCGCTAATATTCATATGTCTGCAAAGCGGCAACCGGGTAGTCAAGTTGGCCGCGCGCCCTAAGGCTAGTAAACTCAATAATAATGGCCGCTCTGGCAGTGCATCAACTTTGGCCATGATTTCTAGCTTTTTTGGCAGTGGAAGATCGCTCAGAACAGGCATTGAATCCCTATCCTGAAAGAGCTAGTTATTCTCAAAGTTGGCGGCATAAAGGGTGACAGACTTTTTTTTGAAAATGGACAATTTGAAATAGCGCTGTCGAAATTAATGTATATTCGAATCAAGCTTTTTTCGTTGGAGCCGCCGGCGATGCAAGACAGGTTCAGTGTATCCCGAAGGCTGGGAACGTCCTTCAAAAACAAGATCACAGGCAGCCTGAAAGGCGATGGATGTGTCGAAATCATTTGCCATTGGACGGTAGAGAGGGTCACTCTCATTCTGTTTGTCAACAACACTTGCCATTTCCTTCATAATCTCCATAGCAAGTTCTTGTGAGCAGACGCCATGATGAATCCAATTCGCAATGTGTTGAGAAGAAATCCGCAGGGTTGCGCGATCCTCCATCAAACCAACATCATGAATGTCAGGAACTTTTGAGCAGCCGATGCCCTGATCTATCCATCGCACAACATAGCCTAGAATACCCTGGGCATTGTTCCGTAATTCCTGACGAATATCGTCATCCGACCAGTTTGGAACCGACTCCGTCGGAACCAACAATATTTCTGAACGGCCTGCTGGTAAGCGTTTTGAAAGTTTCTGCTGTTGGTCGAGCACATTCACCGTGTGGTAATGAAGAGCATGCAGCGTGGCTGCTGTTGGTGATGGGACCCACGAACAATTTGCGCCCGCCAATGGATGGTTAATTTTCTGTTCCATCATGTCGGCCATGCGATCCGGCATTGCCCACATTCCTTTGCCGATTTGCGCTTTTCGACTAAGGCCGCAGGCAAGACCAATATCAACATTTCTTTTTTCATAAGCACCAATCCAGGCCGCATTTTTCATGTCTCCTTTGCGGATCATAGCACCTGCTTCCATTGATGTGTGGATCTCGTCACCCGTCCGATCAAGAAACCCGGTGTTGATGAACACCACGCGCTCGCTTGCGGCGCGTATACATTCCTTCAGATTTATCGTTGTGCGGCGCTCCTCATCCATAATTCCTATTTTGATGGTATTGGTATCGAGGCCAAGAACATTCTCGACAGCGGAAAAAATTTCCGTAGCAAAGCGTACCTCGTCAGGCCCATGCATTTTAGGCTTAACAATATATATGGAACCTTTTGCTGAATTTGCCTTTCGTCGCAGATCAGGAAGCGCTCCAGCAACTGTCATAAAGGCGTCCATGATGCCCTCAGGTACTTCGCTTTGATCAGCCATCCGAATGGCGGAATTAGTCATCAGATGGCCAACATTGCGAACCATCATCAAAGCGCGGCCGTGAAGCACCGCTTCGGTGCCATCTGGCCTCATGTAAGTAATATCATCAACCAATTTACGGGTCACGGTTTTGCCGGCTTTTTCGAAAGTATCTTGTAGTGTGCCTCGCATTAATTGGTTCCAGTTACGATAAGCAAGGACTTTATCCGTTGCATCGACAGCCGCGATTGAGTCCTCACAATCCATAATGCTTGAGATCGCTGCTTCAGAGCGAACATCGTTTATGCCTGCAAGATCATCCTTGCCGATGGCGCCGTTGCGGTCGATTAATATCTGCAAATGCAGTTGGTTGTTGTTAAGAATTATCGATTGTGGGGTGGCTTCATTGCCAGTATAGCCCGTCAATGTTCTGGCACTGGCAAGTGACGTCGTTCTTTCGCCGCATTTGATAACAAGCGCCCCATCGACAATGCTAAGATTTGTCACGTCCATCCATGACGCATTTGCTAGTGGTGTGGCTTCATCAAGTGTTTTACGAACATAGGAAATTACTTTTTGCCCGCGCGCTGCGTCATAACTTTGTGTCTGAATTTTGTCGCCTTGTGGAATCACATCAGTTCCGTACAGCGCGTCGTAAAGACTTCCAAAGCGAGCATTTGCAGCATTTAGCGCGTATCGGGCGTTAGTAATCGGAACGACCAGCTGTGGTCCGGCCACACACGCAATCTCAGCGTCAACATTTTCTGTTGAAACCGTAAAATCAGGACCCTCGTCGAGAAGATAGCCAATGTCTTTTAAAAATCTTTCATAAGTCGTCTGTTTGATGCCATGTTGTGCATTATCCTTTATCCAACTGTCGATCTGGCACTGCATGGTATCCCTGACAGTAAGCAAGTCTTTATTGCGCGGTGCCAGTGCATGAACCGATTTGTCAAAACCATCCCAGAAATGGTCAACTGATATCAAGCTGCCTTCCAGAAGTTCGTCGTTGACGAAATTATACAGATTAGAATCTATGGTCAGATTTCCACATCTTTTGAAATTGGACATCAGTTTACTCCAAAGCGACATTAGCCGTAAAAAACCGAATAAAAGCATGTTTGATTACAGTCAAACAGTGTCAGAGGACAAGCATATTCTATGCTGACGTAACGAAAAATCTCGCTGAATTTAAAATTTCTCTACATGTGTTGCGAACACTGGGAAAATCAAAGATTTTTATGATGCAGTTTTTACCAGCCTAGCTAAAAGACCAGCTGAGACCGGCACTAGCCAGAGCCATCTCGATTTCCATTATCAGCTGTTCCAATGCGTCTGGACTCGCGGCTTCGGCTCGGGCAACCAACGCCGCTTCTGTGTTTGAGGCACGGATGAGCCACCAACCGCTGGGTAGGGTCACGCGTATCCCATCAATTGTGTTGATGGCTTCACAAGCATATTGCTGCGCAATGATAGACTGTAATTTTTCCATTATAACAAATTTCCTGTCATCAGCGCAATTGATCCGCAACTCTGGTGTCGTATGTTGATCCGGCAAACTATCTAAGAAGGCAGTAATGGATTGGCCTGTGCGGACCGTCTGGGTGAGGATGCGAATCGCTACATAGATGGCGTCGTCAAATCCAAAATAATTGTCTGCAATGAAAATATGACCTGACATCTCGCCTGCTAAAAGCGATCCAGTTTCGGCCATTTTCTTTTTCATGTGGCTGTGCCCTGTTTTCCAGATTTTTACGTCTGCCCCTGAAGCAGATAGCATGTCAACAGCTAGTTGTGACGATTTTACATCTAGAAGCATGGTGGTGCCTGGGTGACGCTTCGCGATGTCCTGAGCAAGGTAGGCTGTTAGCAAATCGCCTGCCACCTGTCGTCCTTTTGCATCAATAACGCCAATTCGATCGCCATCTCCGTCAAAACCAATTCCCAGATCAGCCTTTGCTGATTTGACAGCTGTCCTTAACATTTGGAGTGTCTCAGGGTCTACTGGATTGGGGTGGTGGTTGGGAAAGTTACCATCAATCTTGGAAAATAGAACCTCATGTTTTCCGGTCAGCCTATCCACCACTGCATTTGTGACTGGGCCGCTGGCACCATTGCCACAATCCCAGATTACCGACAGTTTACCTGCATCAGCCGATTGCAAAAGTCTGGTTACATATTCGTCGAAAATTGATTTTCTAACGCATGAACCACCTTTCTGTGAGGGAACACCTGCGGCACACAGCGCACCAAGGTCAGTGATCTCCGCGCCAAAAAACGATTTTCCACCCATAACCATTTTGAAACCATTGTGTGTCGGCGGATTGTGGCTACCTGTAACCTGAATCGCACCATCAGCATCAAGATGCGTCGCGGCAAAATATAACATTGGTGTTGGTCCGCAGCCAATATCGGTTACATCCGCGCCGCCATCGACCAACCCGTCGATAAGCGCTTTAGAAAGTGTTGGAGATGAGAGACGGCCGTCCTGGCCGACAACAACCTTTTTGCCAAGAAATTTGTTGGTAAGACATTTGGCAAATGCACGGCCAATGGCCGTCGCGTCCTCAGGCTTGAGACTTTGATCGTAAATTCCGCGGATGTCATAAGCTCTCAGTATACTCGGGTGCAGGGTAACTGCATTCATGAATACCTATCCTTGATCCACTTGTGAAGGTCGGGCGCAAGAGCCTCATTCGCCATCGCGAAGGCAATATTTGCCTTAAGAAACCCCATTTTTGAGCCACAGTCAAAACGTTCGCCGGAAAAGCGCAAACCATAAAAGGCGGATTTCCCAATTTGCTGGGCTAGCGCATCCGTTAATTGAATTTCACCGCCTGCACCTCGTTGAACATTGGACAAAATTTGGAAAATTGCAGGTTCAATTATATAGCGGCCAACAATGGCAATATTTGATGGAGCATCTTTTGGCTGTGGTTTTTCTACCAGCCCCGTGACTTCAAGAAGTTTCCCATCATCCTTTCCTGGTTTAATGATGCCATAGGCAAGGGCTTGTTCCGTTGGCACGTTCATTGCTGCCACCATATTTCCACTGCGATAATGCGACACCATCTCGGCAATACAGCTTCGGCCTAGGATAAGATCATCTGCCAGCAGCACTGCCACTGGTTCATTATGGACCATATTTCGAGCACACCAGACGGCATGTCCGAGACCGGCCGGGTCCTGTTGTCTGACATAGCTCACGGACCCCGGTTTATGGATCATGTCATGTACCATTGCGAGCGCCTCTGTCTTGCCTTTGGCAACAAGCGTCTTTTCTAATTCGTAGGAATGGTCAAAATGATCCTCTATGGCGCTCTTATTCCGCCCCGTCACAAATACAAATTCATCTATGCCAGCTTCTGCAGCTTCTTCCACCGCATATTGAATCAGTGGTTTATCTACCACGGGCAGCATTTCCTTGGGCAATGCTTTGGTAGCGGGTAAAAATCTGGTACCCAGACCACCAACTGGAAAAATCGCTTTTTTGACCATAAAACAACTTTCGATGATTAGGAGGAGGGTTAGCTATTGATAAACATGAAGTACCCCTCCATAAAGAGACGGTCAAGTTGCAAAAAACACAGGGGGCGGTATGAATGTCTGCACAGGCGATCTCCGACATTCTGGCGAGATCTGCGGCTGTCAAGCTAGCAACGGCTGAGCAATGCAGCGTTCGCGCTTTTGAGGCTAGTAAGGTGATCGCAACCTCGCTTAAGAGTGGTGGTAAATTATTGCTTTGCGGAAACGGTGGTTCTGCTGGAGATGCACAACATTTGGCAGCAGAATTTGTCGCCACTCTTGATCATCAGCGACCGCGTGCGGGGCTTGCTGCGATCGCACTGACAACTGACACCTCCTTTATTACAGCCTATTCAAATGATTTTGGCTTTGCTGGTATTTTTTCACGTCAAGTTGAAACGCTCGGCCAGAAGGGGGATGTGCTGATCGGTATTTCAACAAGTGGAAACTCAAAAAATGTTGTTGCCGCAATGAAGGTCGCGCGTGATGGTGGTATTGCGACGATCGCTTTTAGTGGCGAGGCAGGCGGTGAAATCTGTGATTATGCTGATATTGCCATCTCTGTTCCCAGCCGAACGACAATGCACATTCAAGAAGCCCACATAGCGCTTGGTCACGTCATTACACTTACTGTTGAGAAGCTTGTTGGTCATGATTAATGCTATCTGAGAACGCTCAGATATGGCTAAAAAATTTGGTCTTTTGACATAGGGGCTGCAGGGTGAAAATCGCAATTATTGGCACAGGTTATGTTGGACTCGTCTCAGGCGCGTGTTTTTCAGAATTTGGTTTTGATGTCACATGCATCGACAATGATGCTGAAAAAATTGCAAGAATCAGCGGTGGCGAAATGCCGATCTATGAGCCAGGACTTGAGGATCTGGTTGCACGCAACGTCGATGCTGAAAGATTACATTTTTCCACTGATATTGGTCCGGCAGTGGCGGCATCTCAGGCAGTTTTCATTGCTGTAGGAACCCCATCGCGTCGTGGTGACGGTCATGCTGACCTCACATATGTTTACTCGGTTGCTGAGGAAGTCGCCGCTCATCTAACCGGCTATACCGTTGTGATCACCAAATCTACTGTACCTGTAGGCACTGGAAGGAAGGTTTGCGAGATTATTCGCCAAACTAATGGCAACGCTGATTTTGATGTGGCTTCTAATCCGGAATTTTTACGTGAGGGTGCAGCAATAGGTGATTTTATGAGGCCTGACCGGGTGGTTGTTGGCATAGAAACTGACCGAGCTAGAGACGTTATGCAGGCGTTGTACCGGCCTTTATTTTTAATTCAAACCCCAATAATTTTCACTGGGCTTGAGACCTCGGAGCTCATAAAATACGCTGGAAATGCTTTTTTGGCTGTAAAAATTTCTTACATCAATCAAATGGCTGATCTTTGCGAAGTAGTTGGTGCTAATGTACATGATGTTGCGCGTGGCATTGGCCTCGACAAACGCATAGGTAGCAAATTTTTGCACCCGGGACCGGGTTATGGTGGGTCATGCTTTCCAAAGGATACATTGGCGCTCGTCAGAACGGCACAGGAACATGATGTCTCCGTTGGTATCGTGGATGAAGTTGTAAAATATAATGATCTGCGAAAAAAATCGATGTCACAACGTGTTATTGATGCCCTAAATGGAGAAGTAAAAGGTAAAACGATCGCAGTTCTAGGCCTAGCGTTTAAGCCAGAAACGGATGATATGCGGGATAGCCCTTCACTGGATATAATATCACATCTTTTATCGGTCAGGGCGCATGTTAAAGTTTATGACCCAAAGGCAATGGATGAGGCAAAGCGCTTGCTTGCGAACACTGTTAGTTTTTCTGACAGTGCTGAGGCATGCGTTCGTAATGCTGATGCAGTCGTCCTAGTAACGGAATGGAATGAATTTAGGGCGTTAACACCGAATCTTTACATCACTTTACTAAAAGGCAATACCATGGTGGATCTGAGGAACATATATTCTCCAGAAGAAATGATTAAATCAGGTTTAGACTATTATTCTATTGGTCGTCCCGAATAAAAAATGCACATTGATAGACGTTAGCCATTCTATTCTTAAGGACAAATAAAAACGTCCCATTTAAGTCGTTGATGCCTTTGTTCGTTACAGGCAGAATCAGAGACGAGATGGAAATCGCCTCTCTTTTTTGTTTTGTGTTTAGATGTTTTTTGGAGGAAATGAAAATGCCAAGTATCGTCAACTTGTGCACATTGACATTGGTCACTGTTTGGATGGCCGCTTTGCAGGTGGGCTTCAACGTTTTTTGTAAATGAAGTAATGATTGCTGCAAAAGCAAGCGCTAGAGTCATTTTGATGGAAATCATTTTTTGAGCCCTTTTCGTAGTTTCTATTGAGCTTTTTCGTTTAAAATCCCAGAAATACTTATTGATGGTTCAGGTGAATATTCCAGTTACAAAAATTTATCTTTTGCTTTTCATAGAAGTTAAAAATGAACGCTGACCAGTTTATACGAAAAGCAATTTCGTTATCCAAAAAAGGTGAGACGGAGAAGGCATTCGCGTTTTTCAGGAAAGTGCTAATAAAATTTCCGTCAAACAAGAGAGCCCAAGATGGTATTAGTAAGCTATTTGTTAATGAAGATCATAACCGAGTATCTCACCCTTCCAAAACTGCTATTGATGAAATTATAAACTGTCAAAAAAGCTGTGAATACATGCTTGCTATCAAAAAATCTGAGCAAGTGCTCGAGAGGTTTCCATTTTCATTCGTGGTGTGGAATTTGTTAGGAGTATCGTACAAAAAAATTGGAGAGAAAAGAAAGTCATTAGACGCCTATCATAATGCTCTATTAATATACCCAGATTATGCCGATGCATATTTCAATTTAGGTAACTCTCTTATTCTTCAGGGTTTGTTTGAAGAGGCCGAAAACGCATTCGAAAAAGCCGCTAAAATTCAGCCAAAAAACGCCAAAATATTTTTCAATCTAGCATACGTTCATAACGAAAAAAGCAACCTTGAAAAAGCTGAAAAAAATTTGAAAACAGCACTAGAGCTTAGTGAGAATTATGCTGAGGCTTTGCATTTACTAGCTCAAATTTACTACAAAAAAGGTCACGCAGATTTGGCATTAAGCAAGTTTAAAGCGTCGATAGCCTCAAAACCGGATTACCCAGAGACGTATAATAATATGAGCAATGTTTTGTGGGATTTGGGTAGATCAGAGGAAGCCATTGAAGCTCTTGAGACTGCCGTGGCGTTGAAACCTAGCTTGTTTGGCGCAGCTAGCAAAAAAGCGTATTTCATAGCTAGTAAAAACTCCTACGGAAATCAAAAATACCTAAAATCGCTTGAGAAATTGAATGAAGATATAAAAAACCAAAAGAAAAAGCAGTTTAAAAATTGGCAGAAAAAATCGAGAGAGGGATCTTTGAGAGTAGGTTTTGTATCCGCAGATTTCCGTGACCACCCAGTTGGATATTTTTTAGAAAATTTTTTACAAGAGATTAATTCAGAAAAATTAGAATTTGTGGCCTTTAGTAATTCTGAAGAAGAAACAGAATTGACAATTAGAATTAAACCATTTTTTCAAAAATGGCATTCTATTTTTGGTATGAGAGATGAAGACGCTGCTCAACTTATTCATAATACAGCACCTGATATTTTGATTGATCTATCGGGTCATACTGGTGGAAATAGACTACCTTTGTTTTTTATCAAACCAGCACCAATTCAAGCCACTTGGCTTGGTTATTTTGCTTCCACCGGTATAGAGACTATTGATTTTATAATAGGAGATCGGTTCGTGACTCCATATAATTCTCAAGATGAGTTTACAGAAAAAATTATACAAATGCCAAAGGCATACTGTTGTTTTTCAGCTCCTGATTTTGAAGTAAAAGTCACCGAGACCCCAGCTCTCAACAAAAATAATATTACCTTTGGCTGCTTTAACAGAGCTGACAAACTATCATCAGATTTAATTGTGGTTTGGAGTAGAATTTTAAATGAGGTCGGAAACGCGTCAATGTATTTTCGTGGCGCCGGTTATGACAAAAACATTATAGAAATGATAATCAATGAATTTAGGAAGAATGGTGTTAACAAAGATTGTTTGGTATTTGCAGAAAAAACGAACCGAAAAGAATTTCTTGCCTCATATAATGAGGTAGATATATGTCTCGACACCTTTCCTTATCCAGGTGGAACCTCAACATGTGAGGCCCTTTGGATGGGCGTTCCAATAATAACAAAAAAAGGGACGAATTTCCTCTCAAGGGTTGGTGAGACCATAGCAAATAACTCTGGAAATGAGTCACTTTGTGCAAAAAATGAGGAGGAATATATCTCATTGGCGGTACAATTGACAAAAGATATACCGACTTTGAATAAGTCAAGAATAGAGAGGCGAGAGAGAACGTTAAACAGTCCTCTGTTCGACGCAAAGTTATTTGCATCTGATTTTGAAAAACTATTATTTAAAATGCATCAAACAACAAAAGAGATGGACTGAATGGAAGCCGTGACGCTTATAAGCGGTGGAGCTGGTTTTCTCGGTTCCCATCTTTGTGATCGCCTCTTACAACAGAAAAAAGAGGTAATTTGCCTTGACAACTTTCAGACTGGTAGGCGCGAAAACATTTCCCATTTGACAGAAAATCGGAAGTTCAATGTGCTAGAGCATAATATTTGGGAACCAATTAAATTAAATGTTGATCAAATCTTTAATTTAGCATGCCCGGCTAGTCCAATAGCTTATCAAAGGGACCCGGTATCTACGATTAAAACAGCCGTATTAGGTGCACTTAATATGTTAGATTTGGCCAATCTAGCGAAGGCTTCGATATTTCAGGCGTCAACCTCTGAAGTGTATGGTGATCCAAATATCCATCCTCAGGAAGAAAGTTATTGGGGTCATGTAAACCCTATTGGAGTGAGGGCTTGCTACGATGAAGGTAAAAGATGCGCTGAAACCTTGTTTTTTGATTATCGCAGGCAGTATGAGGTAGATATAAAAGTTGGCAGGATTTTTAATACGTATGGGCCAAAAATGCAGATTGATGATGGACGTGTCGTAAGCAACTTTATTGTACAGGCCCTAACAGGGGATGACATTACTGTGTACGGAAATGGTGATCAAACTAGATCGTTTTGTTATGTGGATGATCTAATAGATGGGATTTTGGCTTTTGCCGCCTGCGGCCCTGTTTCAACTCCAGTAAACTTGGGTAACCCACATGAGGTAAGTGTTTTAGAGCTAGCTGAATTGATCTGCAAATACACACGATCAAATAGCCGGATAACTTTGAAGCCGTTACCGATGGATGATCCAACCAAACGAAAACCGGATATTGTTAAAATTCAAAAACTAACTGGGTGGTACCCAAAAGTAACGTTGGAGGACGGCCTTAAAGAAACGATTAAATATTTTCAGCGATCTATTTTATGAATGATGATTTGAAAAATTGCCTTGTTTGTCGTTCTGTCCAATCAGTGCCTTTTTTCGATGGCGGTTCAAAGCCATTAGCTTTAGTTGGTTGGCCAGCTTCGAAAAAAGAAGCTGTCGACATGAGTGTTTTCCCATTGCGCTATGTCCAGTGTATCCGTTGTAGCCACATCTGGAACAAAGATTTTAAGTATGAGAACATTCCGTATAAAGAAAAACCCAATAGGATGTTCAACAGTGGAAAATACTGGAAGGAATATCTTCAGCGGGCGCGCAGTGAACTTATGCAATATTTGCCAGAAAATCCTACGGTGATAGATATTGGTTGTGGAGAGGGGCACTTTATCAGGGATCTGGCAACTCTCTGTGCAGGTAGTGGAACATTTGTTGGATTTGATCCAAACGTCTCTGGCGAAAGTGGACGTGGAATAGAGTTTATACCTGGTTATTTCCATCCAAATCGAGATGTTCAGAAATTTGCGCCTGATTTGATAGTTATGAGGCATGTTTTGGAACATTTGACAGAACCTACGACATTCATTGAACAACTTGCAATCAGCGCTGTTGAGTTAGGCAAGCCGATTTATTTTTTTGCAGAAACCCCCTGTATAGATCTAGCGATTGAAAACCAGCGTGCCGTTGACTTTTATTATGAGCATCCTTCACAATTTACAGAGAAGTCCTTTGAAAAAATGATGGTATCTGGTGGTGATTTACTCCAACTTGGGACTGCATATGGCAAAGAGGTAGTCAGTGGCATAATTCAACTGGGATTATCAAAAAACACACGTAACCAAAAAAAATTTGCAGAAAAATTTTTTCACCAAAATGAAATAAATGTGAATTCAGTTAAATCGCAGTTTCGAAAACTTTCGAAAATGGGCGACAGCGCTGTAATTTGGGGCGGTGTTGGAAAGGCCGCTACCTTTATTCAGCACTATGATTTAACAGAAAAAACATTTCCCATTGTTGTAGATTCTGACGAAGATAAAGTTGGGACTTTTGTTCCAGGAATGGGCCAATTAATCCAGAGCCCTTCAATATTACAAAATAAATCTTGGGACCTGATTTTTATTCCTTCACAGTGGAGGGCCCGTGATATTGTTAGTGAAATCAAAGAAAGACGAATCAAATATTCGAGAATAATTGTTGAGTTTAAGGGGCAACTTGTTGATTTTGAGCGTGGTGAACATCCGTACCGATAAAAACGATGGTAATTGCAGGGCTGGTAGCATTTATCAATTTTTAGGTATTAACCATTTAAAAAAATAAACGACAAACAGACCTTAGTCCTGAAATTCAAGAAAAAGGCTTCAACTGCCCGTTAATCAGAAACTAGATGTTTTGATTATGAGACCATTAGCTTTGGTGGGAATATCGCATTTGAATATCACAAAGTTAAAGACCAATGCCGTACCTCCACAATCATAACTACTTCAGGCTTTCAAATTTCCTGTAATTTTGAATGTAGTTTTAATCTTAGATTTTTCGAATTTATTGAGGCATCAAATCAAAAGAGACAATGATCCGTTCACTGTTTGTCGAAAAGGGGACCGTCCCGTGATAGAGCGATGATGGAAAAAGAACTATATCACCCGCATTTGGGTTGTGAATTATCTCAGGTGCAACAACTTCAGGAAATTTTGGATTACCCAGGCTAAATTTTATAGCCCCCTCATCTTTACCCAATGGGGGTACTACTTTTAAATAAATGACGCCGCTTAACCAGCCGTCTTGATGAATGTGCATTGTATTATAGCCTTGTTCCTTTAACACAACGTGCCATCCCTTTATTTTTTTTTGACTTGGCCAATCATTTATAAACGTACAATCTTTCTCTCTAAATTTTTCATAGTACATATCTATTTCGTGATAAATAATTGTTTTTAAAGCAATAATGTTTTCTTTCGGAAAATTGAATAAATCACTAGATGTTTGAAAACCTTTCCTAACTGACTGCGCACTTGGTTGCCATACTTTTGGGACAGAATTCAAATCACCAATAACTTTTGTGACAAAAGATACTGTATTACCCACATGTTTTGAAATGTTTGAGAAATATATGTAATCAAGCGGACTAAAACAGAATTTATTTCGGACAGTTTTTTTCTGTGTTCCCTGCATGAACGCTGCGAATGCAGCCACTTGCAAATTGTGAGCATCCAAATCTTCCGTTTCTTCAAGGCGTTGATAAATATCGGCAGTTTTTCCAAGGGAAAACAGACAGTCTAGTGAATATGATCTACTATAAAAAGTGTTATAACTATCTGACAATTCGAGGGCTTTTTCATAGTTTCCTTGCTCAAACAACGTCCGTGCTTTGCTGATTGTCTTTGGGGCGCGGGTTGGTTCAAGAAAAGCATATTGTCTATAACATTCCTCAGCTTCCTCAGCCAGCCCCATCGCTTGAAGAGTAACACCTAAGTCGTCATAGGCTTCTGCATAATTGGGCTTCAAAAGTATGGTCTTTTCAAAGCTGAGTTTAGCCTCAGCATAACGACCAATCTGTTGAAACAATTCACCTAGACTCTGATGAGCCTCAGGTAAATCATCTTTCGATAAAATTGCATTTTTGCAGCTCAAAATTGCAGCGTCTACATCACCGAGTTCTCTTAAGACTTTGCTTAGATTAAGATGTGCATTTGCATATTTAGATTTGAGTGATACGGCTTGTGCTAAACTTATTTTAGCTTCCTGTAACCTGCCCATTTCATGTAGTGTGATGCCTAGGTTGTTATGCGCTTCAGCATAATTTGGTTGCAATTCTATCGCTTTTCGATAGCTTATTTCGGCTACCTCTATCTGTCCCTGATCTCGATGCACTATGCCGAGGTTGTTGTGCGCTTCAGCATAATTTGGTTGCAACTCTATCGCTTTTCGGTAGTTGTATTCTGCAGCCTCCATTTCACCCAATTGTTTTTTAATAACGCCTAAATTATTGTAGGTTTTTGCAGATTCTGATTTTAGCTCTATAGCCCGCTGGTAACTCACCATAGCTGCGTCTAGGCGTCCTAATTCTTGAAGGGTAATACCTAAATTTGTGTGGGCTTCAGCATCATCAGGGGACAATTCAACGGCTTTTTCATTTGGAATGAGAGATTCTTGTAAACGGCCGGTTCGTTTCATAACTGCACCAAGGACCTTCCAGGCAATTTCATGCTCTGGAAACTTTTTTGTCATGGATATTGCAAGTGTTTCAGCAGATTTTAATTGCCCATCGTTGAAAACATGCAATAAATCTGCAATCTCAAATTGAGAAGGCGCTTTTCCGTCAGCTGCTTTTTTTAATTGTGTCCATTCTTTCGTAAATTCCGCTGAAGCAATGCCATTCTTTTGGACCTTTGATATAGCTTCTTGTGCCCGCGTCAGATTCTTTGTTTTAATTAATGTATTTACGTAATTAAACCAGAATTGCTCAACTCGTGGGCTCTCGTCTACTGCATTTTTTAATAAAGCAATAGCGTCTTCATTTTTATCTACTGAAACTGCTATTAAACCTAGATTGTGGTTTGCTTGGGGATGCCTTGGCATAGAACGCAGTATAGCTCGATACAGCCGCTCTGCTTCTTTGAGATTTCCTTGTTGATGGGCTTCAATGCCCCGTTGAAGATTCTGTTCAATGGTTAGTTCCATTTTAATTTTACCAACCCTATCTCTGTCTTATTTTTCTTTGTTTAGTCTACAAACCTTAGGCTTTTTTAATTAAAGAAGCCAGATTTCACCTAACAAGTTTTCGTCCTTTTCCCAACGAAATAGCTAATCCACGACAGCCAAAAAAAATAACAAGGGAATAATCATTGGCATCTATGATCTAAAATTCCTTTTAGTTTAACCGGCCACCTTTAAATTTACTTTAATCACGATGCTTACAACATATGTCTGGTCAATGCCCGAGAGAAGTAAAAAGTATCATTTCTTTTGTAAAATTATACCTGAAACCTTACCCACACCATGAAAAATCAAAGTCTCGTTTTGGAACGTTAAACGTCTGGAAAAGGTTACTTGGAACCTAGTCCTAAAACCTTGGATTTTGGAAGCTGGATCAGGAGAGGGGCTTCTATCCCTTTATCCGCTCCAAACGCCGGTAAAACCGGCGACAAACTTTCGATTTATTTCAAAGAGTTTGAATCAGAAAAAAATTGGCTTACCTTCTCTCGTATAAAAATAAAATTAGTCTGGAAACATTGGTTTTTCACCATATTGTTGAAAATTTCTTTCTTGCTCCAAAGCGGCAATTGGAGGGGTCTGATTTGCTCGCGTTGAACAGGACTTAGATGTATTCATACGGTTCCAATTTGCCTAACAGGTAGTGAATTCAGAAAATATAACTAAGTTTTGCTAAGTTTTTGTGAGTAAGCTTACAAAACTATTACCCTCAACTAAATGTGCATAAGGTACTTGCATTTGAAGTTTAACAATTTGTCCATATTTCCGTACTTATCACGAGACCATAATTTGAACGTTGAGCAAGAAATTTCAGTCCTCGAGAGGTGGGTTAACAATGCAAACACCAACAAACAAAAATGACCCTAACTTTGGTGAGTTAAAAAACATTCACACATTATTTAGTGAAAACAAATTTACCGACACAAAAAACTATATATTGAATATTCTCCCAAATTATCCAAATTCAGCCATTCTTTTTAACGTCCTTGGTTTGATTGATTACAATTTAAAAGATTACTCCTCTGCAAAACAAAAGTATTGCAAAGCAATAGAGCTCAATCCGAATTTCCCAGATCCTCTGAATAATATTGGGATGGTTGATAGGTTGCTTGGGAATTATCAAGATGCGATTAGTGCATTCAAAAGATCAATAATGATTAAGCCGGATTTTTCACAGGCATATTTCAATTTGGCAAATCTTTATTTGCAAATTTCTGACTTTTCTGAGGCGGAGATAAATTATAAGCTCGCTCTCAAAATAAATCCGAACTTTACCCAAGCATCACAAAACCTTGGTGCCACTTTTTTGAAAATGGGACAAAAGGCTGACGCTGCAAAGATATTTGCGTCGGCGCTAGAGTTTTCACCAACTGACACTAATGTCTTGTTGAGTTTAGGTGGAGTACATAAGGACATGGGAGAATTACACCAATCGTTAAATTGCTATGAAAAAATTCTCGGAAATAATAGCGACCATGCGGAGGCATTTGCTCGATGGATGAGTATAAAGGTTCAGTTAGGCGACTACTCGTCAATAAACAACGCGTTAATATTTCACGTATCCAAATCTTTAGCCGAGAAGCTCGACGACCACCCTCGGTACCAAATTTATAAATCGATTTATCATTTCATATCTAGGGATTTAACATCCTGTAGATACCATTTAGAAAAATTTGCTCATCTGAAGTTGATGGGTGAAACATCTAGTTTATCAAAAAAAAATCTCCAGTTCTGCAACGCATTTTATGATATTTTGAAACAATTAATCAAAAAATTCTCAGGATCTGACTTGAAACCTAACGATAAGGTATTTCATTTTGGAGAGAGCCATTGCCTAAGTTTTGCTCACTGTTCGATAGCAAACAACAGTTTGGAGAAATACATTACTCCAGTGATTACCTTCGGCGCAAAGGCATTTCATTTTTCCACACCGGAAAACAATAGTTTTAAAGCAATAACAGCGCAGAACCTTAATAGAATCCCTAAAAATTCAGATGTCTTTTTATCATTTGGAGAAATTGACTGTAGGTTGAGTGAGGGCATTATAGTGGCGCAAAAAAAGACCAATGAAAAAATTAAAACCCTCGTTGAGAAAACAGTCGACGGTTACGTGAAGTGGTTTTTAGGCACCAACATTAAAAACAACCATTCATTTTGGTTTTTTAATGTTCCTGCACCAGTTTTCCGCAATGATCGATCATCAGGCGAAAATGAGACAGTTGCGGAAGTTGTGAAGCTTTTCAATGAAAGGTTGGCGGCTATTTTAGAAAAAAATCAGTTGCGTTTGATTGATATGTACAGTGAAACGAATAACAATCTTGGGTTTTCTAACCTGAAACATCACATCGATGGTATCCACCTAGGTCACTCAGTCATCACCGAAATAGAACGTCAATTTTTTACTAATTAAATATCGCTAGGGCATACATTGGCTAATCAAAGTGAACTCTGTTGACCCAGATCAAACCAGCATTCTTTGTGATTTCCTCGAGGGTATCGGGATTGATCACAGGGGACGACGACTGGATGACATCCTTTCCTTCGATGATATCAAGGCCGAACAAACACATGACTTCATACAGTGGTTATTCCCGCTAGATGAGTTTAGCAGGGCCGTCTCCGGTGCCCCTGTGCTCAGCCAAACTGACATCCAACTGATCCACACCAACAGTGACGCCCAAGCCAACATTAGACGCTCAGCTGCTTGGTTTCTTGGGTTTCTCAAACGCAGCGATCACTGGCGGACAAAATATGACCATAATCACCTGCGTATAACGAGAGTGATAAAGTCACTCAGACTATTAATAGATGATAAAGAGGCTGATGAATTCAAAGCCTCTGTATTTGATATTCTTAGTGATGATCTGGATTTGATCGATAGAAAGGCTGTCGAATTCTGGGAGGAGGCATAATAGATGATAAAGATTAAGGACGAGTTTTGGCGGGGCACACTTCAGATAGCT
>MDTG01116793.1_pt1 | contig 21563 bp, 43 predicted proteins | sample 811421 | NCBI WGS metagenome assembly MDTG01 (sample SAMN05326645, study PRJNA326480) | marine metagenome | isolation source: seawater | place: Pacific Ocean: South East | collected 2011 | reverse complement strand
GGTGAATATGAGACAGGAGTTTCATACGACCCTGATTGAAGGTGATGGGATAACACGGCATGGTGTCATGCGATTTCGTGCCGTTGTGTCAGACAGTTAAAAGGAGATTAAGACATGGCGGCACAAAAGGGTTCAGCCCTATTAATGAAAATCGGAGATGGCGCAAGCCCAGAGGTTTTTACAACCATTGGGGGTATGCGTTCGACCTCATTGACCTTAAATGATGAGATGGTTGATGTAACAAATAAAGATTCATCAAGAGCAAGAACCTTATTGGCTCAAGGTGGCGTTACATCGATCACTGTGTCTGGCAGTGGGGTTTTTACAGATAGCGCATCAGAAACAACTCTCAAGGGAAAGTTTGATGTATCAGCTTTAACAAACTATCAATTTCTAGTCCCTGATTTTGGTACATTCACTGGAAATTTTCAGTTAACAACCCTCGAATATGGCGGCGAGTACAATGGTGAAGTGACTTATAGCTTCACCTTTGAAAGCTCTGGCGCAATAACATTTGCGACTGTGTAATATGAGTTGGGAAGCAGTAGATATTGAAGTTGGTGGCAAAAGCTACTCAGGGCATGTCATGTCTGATGGGGAGCAAACCATCTTCAATATTCCCCCTGCCTCTGAATTAGAGGTAGGTGGGAAGTTCAAGTGCGGTGGCAAATCATTTACCGCCGTTAGTGTCCACGATGTCGCTCAGAGGGGCGAGGAATTATTAGTAGAAACCAAGGAGGTTTATGGTGGCGGTCAATCCAAAAAGAGGGGAACTTCAGATAGTTCTGGGGGAGACGAAATATCAGGGGAGAGTGACGCTTGATGTCGTAATGCGTATTGAAAGACAGATGGGCAGAGGCATAGTAAAAATTGCTCAAGCCATGTCTGATGCAGACATTAGCGTATCTGATATTTTAACTGTCTTGACGCCAGTCATAAGAGCTGGCGGCAATGATGTGAAAGAAAAAGATTTGCATTCCGTGATTTGGGAAGCTGGATTGACTGAAGGCATAAGGGTTTGTGGCGAAGTTATTGCCATAGCCCTTGGTCACGATGGAGATGAGGGAAACGTGGAGGAGGCGGCTCCACTGCTGTAGAAGAATTACCATGGGAATCATGGATGGAATTAGCCCTTGGGAAAATGGGTATGAGGCCAGACGATTTTTGGAATATGGGGTTCCCAGAATTTTATGCGGCTGTTGAAGGATTTGCAGAGTTTCATTCAGGTGGTAAACCGCCGCCACTAAAAAAGAATGAGCTTGACGAACTGATGGAGTTATATCCAGACTAATGGCGGCAACAACAGTAGATACACTTCTTGTTAAGATTGAGGCTGACCTAAGTAGCCTTAAGAGACAGCTTGCTCAATCACAAGCGGCAACCCAGAGAACTGCTGGTAGGATGCAGGGTGCCTTCCGTAAAATGGAAGCATCCGTGGCTCTGCTTGTTGCGAGGTTTGCCACCTTAAAAACAGGAATAATTGCTGTTGGCGCGGTGATTGCTGTAAGTTTAGGTATGGGCATAGCGCGAACTAATGCTCAGTTTCAAGACCTTGAGTTGACGTTGGCAACAGTTTTTGGTGGCATGGAGGAAGGCCAAGCCGCCATGGAATTTATCCAAATATTTGCGCAACGCACCCCATTCGACATAGCCACCCTTTCTAAAGCATTCATCCAACTTGGTGGAGCAGGGATAAAACCCACTGAAGAATTGCTTACAATCTTTGGTGATGCCGCCGCCGCAACTACGAATAAAATAGCATCATTCGAAGCCATGGTAAGAATTGCCACAAGGTCAGTAGGTGGCGGTCTTGGGCTTGAAGAACTAGAGCAATTAGTTACTCAAGGTATTCCTGTTTATCCAATATTGCAAAGAGAGATAGGGGTCACTCGTCAAGAAATATCTGAAATGGGACAAACCGCTGAAGGCGCGGCAAAAATTATGGAAGGCTTGCAGAGAGGTCTGCAAAAAGATTTTGGCGGTGGCATGGCGAAGGCCGCACGTAATTTATCGACATCAATGTCCAATCTTGGTATTGCCGCAACCAATTTGACTTTGGCTTTAGGAGAGGGCATTGGCGGTCTTGGTCTTACGAAAGCATTCACGTTTTTATCTGACACATTGATGCAGTTTGCTGTCATTTTAAAGCCTGTTGTCCATCTTTTGGGGGTGGTATTGGCTGGCGCGGTGGCGGCTGTTGTTTTGCCATTCAGACTTTTATCAGAAGCCATTTTATTTGTTGCAAGAGGTTTGGTTAAATTAGGAAAATTCGTAGGTGAGTTTAAGGGTTTTAAGTTTATTGCTGATGCGGCTAGAGCACTTGAAGGAAACCTTGATGACCTTGCGGCCAAGATGAATAAAAACATCAAAGGGTTAGAAGCCACTGCCAAAAGCAGTGAAGATGCAGATAAAAAAATAGCAACCTTAAAAGGCGATATACAGCACCTCAAAGACCAGTTAGCTAATATGCCAGAGGTTTATCTTAAAGCTAATGAGATGACCAGAGGCTTTAACGATATGAATGCTGAACAGCTACAAATAATAACGGACTTGATAGCTGAACATGACAAGCTGACAAAACAACTTGAGAAAAAAACCAAAGTAACTGCCGACGCAAAGAAAAAGGACGACGATTTAAAGAAGATTGTTAGTGACCTCACGTTTGAGAATGAGCAAATGGTCAAAGCCAATCGAGGGGTTTCTGAGTCAACGATAGAATATCAAGCGATTTTGCGAGCATTTGGCGGTGATTTGGGTGAGCATGCGATTAAAATTAAAACCCTAATTAGAGAGCAACATGAGATAAGAAAAGCACAAGAGAAAAGTGAAAAGGCGCAAGAGGAATACAATGAGAGGATAGAGGAAGGCACACAGCTTGCCGCCGCTTACATACCGCAACAAAAAATTTTAGAAGAAAATCTACGCAAAATAGAAGATGCTTTTTATGCTGGTGAAATAGCGCAAGACGCTTTTAATGCGGCAACTGCGGACATAAATATGCAGATAAAAAGACTGAACCCAGAATTTAGAAGATTGCATGATGCGGCCTTGCAAGCCGCAGATGGTGTTTCGAATGCTCTGGCAGATGCTTTTGTAAGCGGCAAATTTTCACTTCAAAGCCTTGGCGATGTGTTCAAGCAAGTTATAAAACAAATGATAGCAGATGCTATTAAGGCTCAGATTATAAAGCATATTATTGGTCCAATATTTGGGGCAATGGGTATACCCATGGCTGGGGGAGGCGGTTCTGTAACAGGTTCTGGCTCAAGCTCAATGACATTTACATCTGCATCAGACAGCTTTGCGTCAGGCGGCAGAATATCAAGGAGGGCAACTGGTGGTCCAGTATTGGTTGGTGAGCGTGGACCAGAATTGTTTATCCCTCACAGCGCAGGGGTTATTAGGAACAACCATGATACTATGAACATGATGGGCGGCAGTGGCAATCAACCAGTGGTCAACCAAACGATAAATATTGATGCTGGTGTTTCACAGACTGTTAGGGCAGAGGTGATGAGTATGATGCCAAGGATAAAACAGGAGACCATAGCCGCTATGATCGATGGAAAGCGCAGGGGCAGTTCTATTTCGAAGGTGTTTAACTAATGGCGGCACCAACTTATCCATTAACCTTGCCAACGTCACCAGCTTTCAGCAAAGCTAGGTGGACGCTAAAACGAGCAACAGCAATATCTGAGTCCCCCTTCACAGGGCAACAACAAGTTTTTGATTACGGCTACGCTTTGTGGCAAGCGGTTCTGACCTTGCCGCCTATGATGCGGTCTGATGCCGCAAACTGGGAAGCCTTTATGATGAAGTTGCATGGCAGAAAAGGTACGTTTTTGTTGGGTGACCCAGACGCTAAAACAATACAAGGTGGAGCAACCACATCCGCGACGTTGAACGGCGCGATAGCTGTGGGTGCTTTTACCATTTCCATTGACACCAACAACGCGAATATGACTAACGTATTTAAAGCTGGTGATTATATCCAGATTGGATCAGCGGCGGCGGCAAAGCTATATATGATTGTTGATAACGCTAATTCGAATAGCTCTGGTGTTGCTAGCGTCAACGTAGAGCCTGCTATAAAAACAGCGGCTAGTGATGGGGCGGCGGTCGATTATACAGCCGCCCAAGGGGTTTTTAGGATGGATGCCGCCAATCTTGGTTGGGACACAAATGAGGTTAGTCGGTACGGTATAACTTTTTCTTGCACAGAGGCATTGTGATGGAGCAAGTGACAATCACAGAAATTATGTGGTTTATTGGCTGTGTTCTTGTCGGGTTTTTTATAAAAACCATGTGGGAAAGAATTAGTGTTTTGAACAAACGTGTAGATAACTGGTCAACAGTTATGCCAGAAACTTATGTGAGGCGAGATGACTATAAAGACGACATCCGTGATATCAAAGAAATGCTTGGCAAAATTTTTGACAGATTAGAGATGAAGGCAGACAAATGAACAAAAACAGATTTATCGCGCAAATACGCTTCCACGAGGGCGTTGAGTCAAAAGTGTATAAAGACCACCTTGGCATAGAGACCATAGGCGTAGGAAGAAACCTCAAAGACAGAGGGCTATCAGAAGATGAAATAGACTATCTTTTGACCAACGATATTACCATCATAGAGAATGAGCTTGATAAGGCGTTTCCTTGGTGGAGGGATTTAGACGAAGTGCGTCAACGTGCATTAGCTGATTTGGCTTTCAACATGGGATTACCTAGGTTGCATGGATTTGTTAAAATGCTTGACGGATTACAGCGCAGAGACTACCACGCCGCCGCAGAGGAGTTGCTTGATTCTAAGTATGCAAAACAGGTTGGCGCAAGGTCAGAGCGTGTTGCTGGAATGATAAGAACAGGTGAGGACAGTAGTGATTTCTAATGTATGAGTACAAAATCAAAAAGGTGGTAAAGGTCGTTGATGGAGACACCATTGATATAATTATTGATTTGGGTTTTGACCTCACAAAAAAAGAACGTGTGCGTTTAGCTGGCATAGATACACCAGAAAGCAGAACGAAAAACCTTGAGGAAAAAGAACTTGGCCTTGAGGCAAAAGAGTTTCTGGAACGACGTTTAGCCGATTGCGATAACCTTTGGGTTTCTACAGAGAAAGATGGCAAGTATGGTCGTATGCTTGGTAACATCTGGTGCGGAGTAATTAATATAAATGAGGAAATGGTCAGCCGTGGTTATGCTTGGGAATATGATGGCGGCAAAAAAGACAAAAACCTAGATGACCTTAGAACTATCAGAGGGATTATATAAGAAATGTTTAATGTCCACCACACAGTTGAGGTGGCTTACATTCTTGTAATTACCATGTGGGGTCACACAGGAGTTGAATGGCAATATATTGGTAATCAAATCGCCTTACAACAGGAAATGACAGAGGAGCAATGCTTATATTTGATAGCGGAAGATATGTGGAAAGCATCTTATGAAAATGAGTATTATCAGGTGAGAGCGCATTGTTTTCCTACAAGTTGTTCGGGGAAGGAAAGTTGTGACTGAAGAAAAGAAAAAACCTGTGTCTGTAAACGTAGGAGAAAATAGCTTTGAGCTTGTTTTGCGGATACTGGGTAACGAGTTTGTTGCAATCAAAATAGGGTCTACCAATTTCAGCGGCAAATTAATTGCTGGTGGTATTTTGTTATTATTTTTTACGTTTATGCTTATGGAGGTTTTTGGTCTATCGCGGATTATGGGCGTTGAGTGATGGCAACCAAGTTAAACGAAAACACAGAACTATCAATGCCCATACGAAACCTTATTGCGATGGTTGTTGGAGCCGCCATTGGCACATGGGCATATTTTGGTATAATTGAACGTCTAAACAGCATCGAAAACAAAATTATTTTAATTGAAGCAGATTTGGGGCAAAACACAGAATTTCGTATTAAATGGCCTAGAGGTGAAGCTGGCTCTTTGCCAGCAGACAGTGAGCAATTTATGTTGATTGAACATTTGTCTGAACAGCTTGCTAAATTACAAGAGCAAATAGATGAAGGTCGTGCGCCACATGACCAACAACAAAAGCTGACACTAGATTTCTATGAGAAACGATTAACCAATATTGAAGAACAAATAGAAAAAATAAGGAATGGCAAACGTGGTAACTGAAACAATCACATTGATATTGTATATGGGTGGTGATGTTGCTGAACATACGGCGTTCGAACAGGTAGCTAAATGTCTGAAAGCAAAACGCACCATAGAGCGTAATCTGTACAAAAAATCAACTTCTGTTAGATATGCTTGCGAAAACAAAACAGTTGTTATTGAGAAAAATCCAGATGGCTCAAATTACATAGTGAGGATAGTTAAATGATACAAGCTCTTATTGGCCCTATAGCAAGCCTTGCTGGTTCATGGATGGAGTCCAAGGTCGAACAAACCAAAGCAAAAGGAGCGGTTGCCAGAGCAAAAGCAGAAGCTGAAGCAGAGGTAATGAAGGTTGCCGCTACACATGAGGCTGGCTGGGAAAAGATAATGGCACAGGCTTCTGACAACAGTTGGAAAGACGAAGCGTGGACTATTCTCTTTATTATCATAATTGCTATGTGCTTTGTTCCGTTTACCCAGCCATATGTTGAAGAAGGATTTGCGGCCTTGTCGCGCACACCAGAGTGGTTTCAGTGGGCAATGTACGCTTCAATAGGTGCGTCATTTGGTATTCGAGGAATAAAAGGTTTTAAGAAGTGATGTCTAAACTGTCAAATAGACAAAATTCTAGGTTAGGCGGTTTAATAGCGGTTTTAGGGGGCAGGGAGCCGTATGAATGGATTTTAGGTGATCTTGTGCATAATAATTTCGTAGAGCGTGTAGAGGGGCGTTATACGCTGACTGAGAGGGGTGACAGAGAAAAAGACAGGTTAGCTACTTTAGCTGGCCTAATGGTCGACAAAGATTACGCAAGACCTCTGAAGCGCGAAAAATCCACATGACTTACTATATCTTCATTGCTCTGTAATTTGCGTTCATACTACGCCATGCTTCAATCTTTGCTTCTGCCGCTACCCTTGTAAACTTAATTTTCTCATCAGCTTGAATTGCCATCCTCATTGTTTCTAAGTGACCAATATATCGAGGGTCAGCGTAGGCCTCACGTTCTTGAGCAGAGACAGTAGCATCCACAAATTCTTTCATTATTATTGCTTTTAAAGATTTGCGGAACTCTTCTAAATAAATGCGTTCAGCTTTACGTTTGGCGGCTTCCTCTGCTGTGTCTCTCAGATAGTCAACTGCTTTTTCGACCTCTTGTTCACTAATCATTTTCCTCATCCTCTTTGTGTGGGCTTTTGTTCCATAACTGTTCTGCTATGTCCATGCCATAGTCAGATTGTCCAGCCATCTGAATAAAAAAACTGAATTCATTACCGCTTTTATGAAGCATTATGTGATGCCTCAAGCATAATGGTATTACATTTCTATCAGATGCCTTCATGCCCATACCTCGAAAACCATCCCAAGGTTTCAACAGGTGATGAGCTTGCACTGGTCCCAAGCAGTCTTTAACTTCTTTTAAGCAACAGTCTAAAGTATGAATATACTCAAGATGTTTTTTGTTTTTGTACTGTTTAGGTTTTTTCTTTTTTTTGCTTTTCTGTCTGAAATTAGAAACTGTCATCTAAACGGCTCTCCAGAAAACCAAGCAACTAATGACCATCGTTCGCCTTTGGTTACTGGCATAACCTTATGAGGTAGAAATGATGGAAAAGCTACAGCCACACCAGCATCAGCTTTCATCATTTGTTCTCCTTCACTAAAAAAGGCCAAATCACCACCCTGATAATTGTCATTCAACAAAATAGAAACACTAATTTTTCTGGTGCTAGCGTCCCCTGTTCCAATGTCAGTGTGCCAGTCATAACCCTTACTGCCCTCATGATATCGAAGTAGTTGAGGTCGCTCCATCAAACCAGTGACGTTGAAATCAAATTGTTCATTAGCATTCATAGCTAATACGCACATCATGTGGTCAATAGGCATTTTTTGAAAAAAACTGTTTTCATGAATAACCCAAACATCAACATCACGTTTTTTAAGGTCAATGACTTTTTTATCCTCACTGTTCACTCTGCCGCTTTTTTTGACATTTTGTGAATCATTGTGAAGGTTTATGAGTTCTTCACATTGTTGTTTTGTGAACTCACCACAGCCAACAACACCAAGGTCGTTGGTTCGAAGTTTTGGTGGGAAAGCTGTTGCCATTAGTTTATCCCCAGTAATTGATAAGGTGTTACACAGGAGCTTGCTTGAGTCCAAAGCGATTGATCCCAAGTCTGACAGTTCAAGACTAAGTTGATAATTGTAAAAACAATCAACAAGTTAAAAAATGCTAAAGCAGTCAAACCCAAAACAACATTCATATACTTAACCATTGCCTGTTCTCCTTTCTGAAAACATTTTACAAAGCATTTCGACCTTGGGCGGTATTTCATTATGACCATTTTCGAATTGTGAAATGGTTGATCTGTGTTTATATAGAAGGGCATTCGCAGTTTCTTTTTGCGTCCACCCCATTGATTTTCTCCATTTTGCAAATTGTTTAGCTGTCATTTTTACATCCCATTCAACACACTATGGCCTCGACCATCAAGGCAATTATTTAATGCCGCTCTAAACGCTGGGAACGGAGGCCAATCGACCTCTTTAGCCAGCAGTTTACATTCCATCAAATCACGCTGATAAAGCTGGGCTTCATTCTTGGATGCTCTCAGGTCAACAACAGGAGTGTAAGAACACCCTGTCGCAAACCCCAAACAAAACGAAATAAACCAGATCACAGATAAAATGCGAAATATATTCATGACCTCACCCTTTCCATTTTGTCGATAAATTCAACCACTTGTTGAAACGTCATCCATCTATACGGCGAATGCTCACCGCAAATCATTACGTCTGTAGGATTAACCCTGTCCACAAATCTGTGGCTTGCCTTGCGAACACCCTCATCGTCCTCGTGTTCGACCTCAGGCATATAAACCCACCCTCTGTAAGAGTGGGTGGGGGCATTGTGCCAACTAATCATTTTCATTCTCCTTATCAAAAATATTTTCGCGGTCGTAAAGGGAATGTTCAATCTGGAACATCAAACCTCTAAGATGCCTACACTCATCCTCTGAAAGCCTCATAACCTGTGTTTGAAGATTAGGCAAAGAGGGGTTGGAGGCGATGTTTGACATCACCTCCTCAAGACGCTGAGTTGGGTAAGTCATGCCGCCACCTCAACGTAATGCTTGTTGTATGAACCATCAATGCGCTCACCTTTTGGGGCAAGAGCAAAGCCCTCAAAGTAGCCCTCATAAGGTCTGCCTGACGGAGCATTTTTCCACCAGTAGTCGGCTTTGACAAAACGATTTGCTGTCCATGCTTTTAGCTTTTTGCTGTAAGCAAGAGTGAAAACATCATTTTGCTCCCACTCTGCAATGAAGCCAGCTTCAACGAGGTCTGTGTCATCCTCTACCAACCAAAACCCTTTGATGAAACGGCGGCAATATTCCTCGTCAGCAATCTGCTCCATGGTGACATCCATGTCATGCTCAAGCAAATCATGCAAATATGGAATGCCAAAACGCTGGATGCTCTGACGCTGATTGAATGTGATGTTCTCAATCACGTAGACCTCGCCACCCTTGTTTGCCCAACGTACTGATTTGGACTCCTGATACTGTGTGATAACAACTAATTTCATTTTCATTCTCCGTAGGTTGGAGGGGTGGCTGTTAAGCCACCACCTTGATTTCGTTGAAAGTGTCCTCATCGATGCTGATTGATACCATTTTGACCTCACGACCTCTGTCTGTGTATGTCTCGTATGACTGGCTGATCAAAGCACCTTTGCTCTGGAGGCTACCGATGACACCGCGATAAACGTTTGGGTCAAGGTCGTTGTCTGAAAAAATAGTGCCGCATTCGCCTGTGCCATCTGTGGTCAATACAAATGTGTCGGGATGTGCATATCCATCTTCATCTTGCCATTTAACGCCATGAGCAGAAGCAAGGATGTTCAAAACATTCATTTCCATTTCGGTGTAAGTTGTCATTTTCATTCTCCGTAGGTTATGTGGTGGGGTTCGACCTCGAACCCTTTAGACTGTTATGAACCCTTTTTTCTAAAAAGAAAAGCCTTTTTTTCGATTTTTTGGAATTTTTTTTCTACAGTGGAATTTTTTCAGATAACCAGTCTGGTTCCATGCGTCTTGTCCATTTGTTGAAACTTGCTTTAGCATATTGGTAATATTTGCGGTATGCGGTTATGACGCAATCATCTTTGAAAATATCTGGCATACACTGTGGCGGTTCAAACCATTCACCATGCGGTATATTTTTTGGGGGGTCTGTCAGGTCCAACAGGTAGACCTCGTGGTGGTGTCTGCGATTTTGTTTATAACCATACCGATAATAGTATTCGTTCAGCAAAGCTCTGAATAAAGAATACAGCCATAGATAGTTTGACTTGTTGGCTCTAACCCATTTTGTTTGAGGGTGATTATAGTGTCGCCCTATTTTTGGTAGCCCAGCCTCGTCTGCCCAACCCTCTGGGCTGTATGTTCTGTGAGCAGAACTCAACATCTGGGCATACTCCAATATCATTTTGACAACGTGTTTATCGTTGTGCATTTTAGCGCAAACGATTGGGTCAGGGTGCAAGTAAAATATATTCATTTTTTTCTCCTATGTAGCACACCATTTATTCGTTGCGTAATGCCGACCACATTATCACTGTTTTCAATCTGCTCATTCCGCAACTTTTGTTCTAAGTAATCAGAATATTTTTCATTTAAAAACTCTTGCTTTCGACGTTGGTCAGCGTTGAGCATTTCTGACGCTTGCTTAGAAACTCTAATTAATTCTTCTACTTTTTCAGGGTTACGATGTGCCCACTCATAATTTATGAATAGAATATCAAGATTGTCCTCTATTATATTGGTTAGCTGAAGGCGTTGTTCTTTTGTCAAAGGTGTCCAATCTTCATCTGTCATCTTTATTCTCCCAGTTTGAAGTCTGATTTTTTTGAATGAGCAAAAGATGATTTCATTTGATCAATGCCTTTCATCAATGCTTGTTCCATTCGCTCAATGTCAGAGGTCGTGTAGTCAAACTTTTTAGGATTGGCGCATTCAGATATTTGATCCAATGCTCGAATAATCCTGTTTACCCTTGGCTCAACCTCTTTGACAAAATTCTCGCGTTTTGCTCTGTTTGGCACTGCATATTCCATTTTATCTTCTCCTTGCTTAATTTTATCGCCCTAGGAAGCTCACTGAACCGCCTTGAGCAACCCACCGTGGGGGTTTGTATGTCTGGATATTCAATCCAGCTCCTCGTCATCCTCCGCGTGAGGAAGATGATATTTCTTTATCTGTGTCGCCTTGTGACGTTTATTGTTTTGCACTTGCGCGAATATCCAGCCGCGCATTGTTGGATTTTTTATTTCCACCATTTTGCCGCAGTCTATGCAGATGAAGTCTGCCTCACCATATTGAGCAAGCATGACCTCACCGATTGTTGAGGGCGGCATAGTGCATATTGCACAGGTTTCCCCATGCCATATCATTTTGCCTGATTCTTGTATTTCTATCAGGTCGATAAATCTTGGGTCGTAGCATGATGCTTTCTCATGGTGTTGTTCTTCAATGAAGTTGTCAGCCATGTTGTAATAAAAAGCAGATGACTCATTGATTATTGAGGGGGCATCTTTTGTTCCCTCTTTTGCGCTATAAGCAGACAACAAACCATCCAGATGAATATTGTTTACAAGATGATTTTCATTATTCTTTTGAAGCGGCTTGTGCCTTTTTCCTGTTTGCTTTGTGCGCAACGCCATATTGTTTAGCACTTCTTGCCTAGAGGTTTTTGCATTTAGTTTTGAGGTTGCTGTGTCAATCCCTTGTGCTTCTAATTCAAGCTGTATCCTGATAGGGGAATTTTTCGGCAGTGAGCTAAAATCTGGGAGGCTGTCAAACTCAAATTGTTTGTTGGTGCTACGTTCCTTATTCGCAAATATTGGCTGTTGTGGTTTGGGCGGTGAGGGTAACTGTTCATCCTTTTTTGGAAACACGCCGTAGGAAGCCAAAACCTCTAAACGTCGTTTTGATAATTTTGGCTTCCGTGACATTATCACACCTCATTCATTTTGGTTGCGTGTTCCAGAATACGCTTGCGGTCAGCTTGGCTTTGTTTTGCCAACAGACCCATCACAGAGGAAGCGTGACCCCTGATTACATCTTTAGGGGTTTGCTTGCGAGATGCCTTTGGCGTGTCGACCATATGCTCCAAACCCAGCTTGGATAAAGTTTGGGGGTCAAGATCATTGATGTTCATATCACCCCTCCCTCTTGATGTAATATCCGTAGACAGCGCGGTTGCCTTCACGCGAACAATCGTAAGTGTCGTGCAACACGCCATCGATGAAAGCGCACAGATGCTTGCTGACTCGCAATATCAGTCTGCCCTTGGGCAACTCATCAGACCTGACATGATGTGTCACGCCTTGCCCCACCTTCATGGTTGGAACCCAATCGAATCCCAAGCTCAGTATGAATGGGTGATAAGTGTGATGGAAATTACCATTGCGAGGTGTGCCACCGCTACGCTTCACAGACTTGGCGGCACGACTGCGGCTGGTCTCAGCAAATTCTTTGTTCATCTGAAACAGGCTGTCATAGACCTCTTGATAGGGTAGCTGTGCGGCAATAGCGATTGCGCGAACAACGCAATCACCAGTGGAACCTTTGAACCCTGCATCTGCTCTGCCGCCATCGTCTTGAACAAATGCTGGTGGATTGAAGGCAGATGTAAGTTTGATTTTTGTCATTTTCATTCTCCGTAGGATCGTGGTTAGGGTTCTTTTTCGAACCCGATGATTCGTTATAAAATAAAAAATTCTAAAAGAAAACCCTTTTTTTTCGTTATATTTGATTTTTTTTTGATATATTGGAAAAATTATGAAACCACGTTTAATCGCGTTTAGAGCGTCACTGGCTTGCTTTCGAGATTTAGTGATGGGTTGTCCATTTGTGGGTCGTAGGGCAATTCTTTTGCTCAGTCCAGACTTACTGACGCAAAAAAACCCCACCAGACTAGCTAGTGGGGCAAGTTAGGGAGGAAGCGTAAGGCTTGCTTCAAAGCCTACGCTACCACACCTACGGAATTTCTAAAATGGGTTATCTGGTTTTGGCTCTTGAGCTTCATCATTTGTTGATGGACTTGGTTGAGCAAAACCTGACTGATTTTGAGTGTGGGCGGTCGAGGTCGGTTGGTCATCTTTTTTCTTTATGCCTATTGATGTGAATTCTATACCACTCTCTTTTGCTACACGTTTTTTCCCAAACATCATGTAGACACCATGAGTGTTTGTTTCAAAATCACCAATCATATCTGGTGACTTTTCATCTCTCTTTTTTCGGTTAGGGGAAACTTTACCAACCTTTTCATAAACGTGATAATACGTTTCACCATTCTGATTGTTGTGAGTTTGTGTGATTATCATTTCACGCTGGACACCTTCAACATCAACTTTACCCTGTCGATAAACGTCCATGTTTGCGGCTGGAAACAAAGCACCGCTATTTTTGTTATCATATTCCATCGAATACTCCTTGATTAGGATTGTCTGTAACTGGCTTCCAAGGGACATCTACCAGTTGATATTTGCCCTTGAATTGTGATTGCATAATTTGGGGGTCAGGCTTCAGTGTCTTTAACTCATCGACTGACACCATCATCAAATCCTCTTCATGTTTGATAATCAGGCCACCCCTCTTGATGGCCTGTTCAACATGATAGTCTCTGACAGAAGCATATCTGCCTTGCCAAAGTTTTTTGACACGCACTGACAGCATTTGATTTGTTTTGGATTGAGGTGACATTATTTGCACCTCCAAACATATATGACATTCTTAATGGTTTTAGTCTTTCCGCTTGATTTGCCATTCTCTTGGTCAATATGTTTTTTCAAATTTTGAGCAATCTTCTTGCTTGGGGCGATAACCCATGAACCTTTTTTCATGCTTCTAGCCAACTCAGCGGTAAATCCGTGTTTTGGCCTTTCTCCAAAAACATTTGTCATATTTGCTGGAAAATCTAATTCCTTGCTCATTTCCAGAAAATTCAGCTTGCTAGGAAGCTCACTGGCTTGCTTAGCGATAGGCTCGTGGACGATTGTATGTCTGAATAACCCTTTCAATTTCTCGACAATCTTACCCATGACTACGCCCCCTTTCCATTTTGCGCAACAAAAACACTCTCGACGGCGGCTATGCTCTTACGCTTGACTTCATCGGAAACTGCAATGCCAGTTCTGTCGTCTGTTAGCCTTGATATGTAATCAAGCATTTCTGCCATAACGGTAGCATTTTCTTTTTTCCTAACGTATCCACCATGATTTGGAGAATAGTTTTTATGATTTTCCTGAACAAATTTAATCCAGCTATTCACATCATTGAAACTAGCCATCATAGTACCATCACGGCTGAAAACGTCGAACACTGCTTTGCCATTCTCATCGACCTTGCCAGCAAAGTCTTTAGCATTTTCTCGAACAGGTTTATCAGGGTCGTAGTTGCCCTCATAAATATCTAGCCCAAGACCAAACATTGCTATGCACTTCACAAGGCATCTCATTTTCGTATTGGCGATATCAACAGCACTAGGGTTTTTGACAGCTTTATTTTTGAAGTCCATAACCGCCAACCACATTTCGCGTGTCACGTTATTGATGGTTACTTGACAGTGGACAGATGCAGATGAATCAGCATAATACATACAGTCATACAGCTTGCCCTCACGTTCGAATGTGCAAAAGCTGTAATTAGCATCTGGATAGCGGTTCATCAGTTCGCGCCAGCATTTTGACCAGTTGTAATAGTGAAGCTGATATTCCTCTTCATACCATTCACCATCGGCATCTTTTTTATTTCGCGAATGCGTAATTGCATCAACGTCTCTGTTGTCCACCTGATGTGTGGTTAGGTTTTCCCATATTTCTTTAGCACTCATGTCATTCTCCATATATTTTGTGCGTTAAGTTTATCCTGTTTTGACCAGTACCAAGAGTCAAAATTAGGGTAGAAAAGCTGACAACACTCAACGATGTCATCAGAATAACTCAAAACTCTTTCAAGACTTTTGGAAGCCTGTTCAACAGTTTTAAGGTGGTCATCAACATTATCTATTCTAAATTGTCTGACCTCTTTATGGGTAATGTAGGCTACCCAAGGTTCTTTGCCTGTGGCTTTTGCGTAAATGCTAAGCTGGCGGCAATCTGATTGAGGCACTTTTGAAAGTGCGTATGATTTGGTTTTTAGGTCTATCACGCAATCATCAAACAACAGGTCATAATATCCAATATATGGCACTGGTATATCATCAAATGTTATTTCGACCTTTCCCTGACTTTTTTCGAACTTGCGATTATGGCAAGATTCAACAAAAGTTATGCAAGCCGCATCAATGCACTTTTTCATGTGAGCTTTTTCTTTGTTGATTTTTTCAACATCAAAATCATCACAATATTGTCTAGCGCGTTCATCAAATTCTAACTCAGCGATATGATGAACACTGTCAATGGATTTGACCTTTTTAGAAATATAGGAAGTCAGTGCCTTATCCACAGCTATACCTCGCCAAGCGGCTGGACCAGCAACAGACGAATACCCAGCAAGTTTCATCATGCACATTGCTGGCTCAGATATAAAAAGATTTATGGTGGATGCAGACAGATGGTCTATGTTATGTTTACTAAATACATCATTCATTATATACCTCATGGGATTTTATCAACTTGCTGATTATGAACGAAAAAACATGAAAAGAAAACCCCAAAATTTTTCCAAGTATGGGAACCGAATCACTTATGTTGATGGTATTCGATTTGCTTCAAAAAAAGAGGCAAAGAGGTATTCAGAACTGGCTTTGCTAGAATCAACAGGCAAAATCGACAACCTTAGGCTACAACCTAGAATAGCTTTAATGGTGAATGGCATTAAGATTGGATTTTATGTAGCAGACTTTCAATACGACCTAAATAACAGGCAAGTCATAGAAGATGTAAAATCAGTCGCCACTCGAACCCCTGTTTATAAATTGAAGAAAAAAATTCTTGAGACCTATGAGCCGCCAGTAGTCATAACAGAGATTTATTGATACAATGCGCTAGTCAAAAGACAATTATCAACCCATCAGGGTTACTAACAAAAGGTAAACTGATGGTTGTTGCAGAAGTATTAACAGGCATAGCACTTGTTCAAAAAAGCGTTGAATTCATTAAGTCGAACATTTCGACCGCTAATGACATTCGTGACATTGCGAGTTCTATTGATGATTTGTTTGCTGGCGAAAAACAAACACAACAAGCTAGAAACAAAAAATCAGGTGGGTCAGGAATTGGTGACCAGTTTGGGGTTGATACAGTTGCAAAAGAGGTGATTGATGCGCGACTTGCCCAAGAGAAATTGCAAGAGGTCGCAACACTAGTTGACTTAAGATTTGGTCATGGAACATGGAGTGGCATTGTGGCAGAGAGAGCAAAACGTATTCAAGAGGCCAAGGAAGCCGCCGCCGCAGAACGTAGAAGGATAATAAAAGAAGCTAGAGAATTTGAGGAAAATATGAAACAGTGCGGCATCGTTGCGTTTGTTATAATTGCGGCGGTTGGCCTTTTCTTTGGATTATTCATGGTGATTATAAAATGACACAGAAAAAATTACAGCGTGGCTCAAGGTATGAGCAACACGACCTCGACGGCGATGGCATCGTGACTGATGACGAAATTGCTAGAGAGGAGCGAATGATAAAATTAGAGAATGCGGATAAGATGCAAGACCAGCAACGGCTGATTTGTTGGGTCAGCGTCATATCCAGCGCGGTATGTATTCTGCTAGTGGTTTCGCCGCTAATAGGAGACCAGAGAGTTCCCATGGTTACAGCATTGCTATCAACCTATGTCGTTAGCAACATGGGTATCGTAGCGGCGTTCATGGGGGCTACAGCTTTTACACGAGTAAAAGAGAATGGCAACGGAGCGTAGCTGGCAAGAGTGGCAAGCTCACGTTCGAATGATGAAGGCTAGAATTGCGGCAGTACAATCACTTCTGGAAACGCTGGAAATACAGAAGGAGGAAGTTAAAAAGGTATCAGAGGTCGACAGCCAAAATTTATCACAAAACAACGTCAGAATTTGAAAAAAAAAATCCCTTTTCTTTTTTCTTTAGAAAGCCATAATTGGTTTTTGAGGAGAATGAATTATGTCATGGGAAGCAATAGCATGGGCGGCTCAGCAAAAAGCTGGGTCATCCACAGATAAACTTATTTTAATAATTTTAGCAAATTTCGCAGATGAGAATGGGGTCAGTTTTCCGTCTCACAGAACAATAGCAGAAAAAGCAGAATGCGGTCTAAGCACTGTAGAACGCTCACTGAAGCGTTTGCAGGCTTGCGGCATACTTTCTATCACCCCAAGATTTGAAAGCAGTGTAGAAGGGTCAAATAGGCAGACATCTAACAGCTATTCACTGAATATGGGGGTCTTCAGTTTGAAGGGGGGAGGGGGTGGTCAAAAAGATGACCCAATAACCTGTCATAAAGAAACCAATAAAGCGTTCCGTTATCCATCAGGGTTCGAAGAATGGTGGAACGCGTATCCAGTAAATAATGGTTCTAAGAAAAAATCTTACGAGTTATGGTTAAAAGCAATAGACACATATGTTGATGAAAAAGATTTATTTTTACGCACTTGCAGATTTGCTCAGACACAAAAAGGAAAGGAGACGAAATTTATACCACACGCGACAACATGGTTAAATCAACGTAGATGGGAGACAGTTGATTTGACGGAGAAAAAGAAAACACTAAACAGCTTAGCTGGTTAAGAGGATGAGAGAATGAATTTATCAGAACATGGGATTTATCTAAGAAACAGGGCAGTGGGTGACCACAAAACGACTTGCCCCCAATGCTCTAATAACAGGAAAAATAAAAGTGACCCTTGCCTATCCGTCACCATAGATGACGATGGAGGTGCAGTCTGGAAATGTCATCACTGCGAATGGGTTGGAAATATACCTAGCGCAAGCGGTCGATTTGAGCCACGACCTGTTGTTTATCGTAAGCCTAATTTGCCTCCAGTCGAACAAAGGCAAGCACCAGATCAGCTAGTGGATTGGTTTAGCAAAAGGTCTATATCAGAAAAGGTCTGGAGGTCGTTTGGCGTCTATCTTGACACTAGCGGTACAAATCAAGCCAGCATTGCTTTTCCTTATTTTCTTGATGGCGAGGTCGTCAATGTAAAATATCGATCAATGGACAAACAGTTCAGACAGGAGCCAAAAGCAAAAAGAAGTCTTTACAATATCGATAAGGTCAAAGAAAACTGGGACGCTGGGAAGCCAAAGGTCATCGTTTTTGTTGAGGGCGAAATGGACGTGCTTGCAATGGCTTGTGCTGGATATGATGCAGTGACATTACCAGATGGCGCACCTCAATCAACAAAGTTTGATGAGAATGATAAAAGGTTTCAGGCACTTCAGGCAAGCGACTGGATTACTGAGGCAGACAAAGTTATTATTGCGGTCGATATGGATGAAGCTGGTGGGCATCTTGAGCGTGAGCTTACTCACAGGTTTGGCAAACATAGATGTTGGAGGGCAGTGTTTCCAGAAGCCTATGACCTCAAGTGCAAAGATGCTAATGAAACTCTTATCCAGCATGGCGCAGAGGTTCTTGCAGAGTGTGTCGAGTACGCTAGCCCATACCCAATCGACGGCGTTTACCATGTCAAAGATTATTTCAATCAGGTTATGAATATTTACACTGGGAATATTCAAAAGCCTATATCAACAGGTTTCAAAAGTCTGGATGAGATTTATAAAGTGATGGCTGGCACATTTCAGCTAGTCACTGGAATACCGAATCATGGCAAATCTAATTTTCTTGACCAACTTTTGCTGAACCTAGCAAAGAACGCTAACTGGAAAATGGCAGTATTTTCACCAGAACATTCAGCGTCACTCCATATTCGTCGATTGCTTGAGAAGGTCAATCAAAAGCCATTTGATGAAGGCATGACAGAACGAATGACAGAAGATGAGTTAAGGTCTGGGATTGAGTTTTTAAATGACAGATTTTTCTTCATTGAAAATAAAGATGCTGTGCCTGATATTGATTGGGTCTTAGAAAAGGCCACAGCGGCCTGTGTGCGTCATGGTATCAATGGGGTGGTGGTTGACCCATTTAATAAGATAGCGCAGAACAGGGCGGCTTCAGTGCGCGAGGATGAGCATATTCGAGATGTCATTGCGAAGTGTCAAAAGTTTTGTTCGTCTCACAATGTGACGTTTTGGATGGTTGCTCACCCTCACAAGCTACACAGAAGTGAATCAGGCTCATATAATCCACCATCACTTTACGAGGTCGCTGGCTCTGCTCATTGGAATAATATGTGCGATGTTGGAATGGTTATTCATCGTGATTTCGATGAGGGTGTTACCAAGGTGATCATGAGAAAAGTGCGTGAGCAAGGTCTTTATGGTGAGATTGGTGAAGTGGAGTTCACCTTTAATAAAGTCAAAAGAATTTACGAAGAAAAAAAGGTGGAGCGAAATGCCCCACCTCGTAAGTATTGGGATGATTAAGCGGCTAACCGCATGAACTCACTAGACCTCATATCAATGACATTGCCGCCCAGCTTTTCAAGCTCTGTGGCTCTGTCATATGATTTGCTGTCTTGCGCTGTTCTGGTCACTGCGTTTGCAAAACCCCATCGGCTCAGGTCACCATCACGGATTAGGTTCTCCAAGACACTGTCCTGTTCTTCAGCGGTGATTAGAAGCCTCTTAGACAGGCGTTCAACAACCTCTTTGACCTCACCTTCAATAATATCCTCAGAAGCCTCCCTGAATGTGCCAGCGATGTTTTCGATGGTCTTTGGGTTTTTGGCCGTGTCAATAACATCGTGCAGACTAGACAGAAATGCCTGATCCTCAATCATGCGAGTGCGGTCAGATATTATTTCACGAGTGTCATTATCAACAATCAGCTTTGGCCCAGAGTGATACTTGCGTGCCTGATAAATTGTCTCAGGCAAAACCATACCATTGGTGCAAACAAGACGATGAACAAACAAAGAAACTGAACAAGAACCCCATCCAACCTCTGAGTTGCGTATCATTACCCCAGCTTCAACTACATCACCCTTTGCTACTTCAGCTTGAGCAAATGGAAATGTTAGTTTCATAAACATATTGTATGGAGTAATATCACATGACTGCATTTCAAATTCACTCTCAGCAACCTTTGGCATTAGACCTTCAATAACTTGGTCATTATCAATGCGGCGGTAGCGGTTTGAAAGAACAGCGCGAGTGAGTGTGCCTTTTTCAATGTTGTCAAACTCATGGTTGTTGATAAGTCTCAACATATGGTCACCTGAACCATCAAGCCAAGAGTTCACATTATCAGCTAGTAACTGAGTGTTTTCCTCACGCATCTTTTTATAATATGCACGAGGTATTCCTAATCGACCTGCAAGCTGGTCGTGAGCAACATCGGTCACAGTTGAATAAGGCTGAATATCAGGGATGCTGTGCATGATGTCCTTACCATCATCTGTCATTCGCAGAGTGTTGCCTGATACAACATAATCTTCTGCTGTTTTCGAAGTTGCCTGTACTTTGGCGGCTAGTGTTTTAAAGTTTAAACCCTGTCTCATATCATTCTCCATTAGGGTTAGTGGTTGAAAATTTTGGGGGTGTGTCAGGCTACCTCCAATCATGCCTGTTTCTCACACACCCCTCCTACGGAAACAAAATTATAAAGGTGCGAAACCGCAACCCTTGACTACGAAGCATTGACCTCTGTCATCACGAATCACGTTGCCAACTGAAACTGAAGTCATGGGCTTGATGCGCTTGATGGATGACTCAGGGCCAACATTACCGATATGGAAAACCTCATCTAAATCATCTGCCTCAATTTCGCAAACTACCTCATGATGCTTTACAAATGTTGCTGGATGAACTTTGCCGAACATCATTCCATCAAGATAAAGGTTTTCAACATTCTTGTCTTTGAAATTACCAAGAGTATCTAAGTGTGGCTCAACTTGAAACTGTGTGACTGTGTATTTCATCTTCATTCTCCGTAGTGGGTAGGTTCGACCTCGAACCCTTCAATAAGTTTGTTATAAAAAACATTTTTCAGAAAAGAAAGTTTTTTTTTCGTTATTTTAGATTTTTTTTTGATATAGCTCTAAAACTTTGGGTAGGGCAAGAAAATTGCGCTAAAGTTTTTTTTGACAGGTTGTATGGATTAGGTGTGAAGGCTCTCAGTGAGGCTCTAAGCAACGCTAACGCCCAATAAAAAAGGACGGCATACTTGGGATATGCCGCCCAATTAGGTAGAGAATGAACAATCATTGTGAACAATAAATTATCAATCGTCAATATTTTAGTTTAAAAAACTAACTTGAAGGTTAAAAACTGAACTGTCACTTTACATGAAGTCATCTTTTCTAATGAATAAGAAAAAACAAACTGTCATAAATTTTAGTTT
>MDTG01070994.1_pt1 | contig 21565 bp, 16 predicted proteins | sample 811421 | NCBI WGS metagenome assembly MDTG01 (sample SAMN05326645, study PRJNA326480) | marine metagenome | isolation source: seawater | place: Pacific Ocean: South East | collected 2011 | reverse complement strand
GATATTTTAAATTCTTTATGTCAAAAATTATATATCTGCCAAAGTTTTTTTCATTTTTTATAACATAGTAATAATCATTCTCTTTAATCAAATTTGATTTCTTAATATCATAAGGATTGGTGATATCCCACCTTCTTAGATCTAATTTATTTTGATTATCATAATCATAAATATTAGTACTTTTAATAATATGCTTATAAAAGACATCTTTATTAGAAGGAAGAGTATAAAAAATTAAATCATGGTTATTATAACTCAAATTGATTTCACCTGTAATGTCTATATAATCTAGATATGAAATAGATGAGTTATCCCCATTATATAACAATTTCAAATTATTAGAATCTTGATTCTTAAATTCAGAATTAATTTTTTTATTTGTTTCAGCTAATTTATAGCCATAGATTCCTTCATTAATAACCCCCATATCAATATGAGATATTTCATTATTATTTAGGTATAACTTAAAGTTTGACTGAACAGTTGACCTAGATATTAAATTAATATCAATATTTAATAATGTATTCTTGTTAAAATCATTGATTGGAATCTCCAAAGAATTACCTGGAGAAAAGATTTCACCATACCAATCCCTCCCTGATTGAATTATTGTATATAAATCTTTTTCATATTTGTAATTATATAAAAAATTATTTCTTTCAAAATCAAATAAATCAGAAGCCTCATCAGTCTTAATTTCTCTTGATAGGTTTTTATCAAAAGATATAAAATAAAAAGAGGTGTCAGTATAAATATTTTTTTCTGATTTTAGTTTATTTTCTAAAGAATCAAAATAAACTCTATCTGACGACTGTAAATAAAAAAATACAAATTCATTATTATCAAAAGTATCATCACTATTTCCGAAAAAACTAATTTGAATCTCTTTTGGGTTTATATAATTTGAAATTGAATTAAGTTGAGGTAAACTCCCATTATAACCACTACCATAAATTTGAATTTTATTTGGGTTAATTTTTCCTATGTCAAGATTATTTTTATCTAAAAAATTTTTATCAATCTTATATATTCCTGATTCAATAATACCAATTTTGATCCAATCGCCATCATTTAAAATAGAAGTCTGTCCAAAGATTAATAGTGGTAAAAAAAAATATATAAGAAAAAGATAAAATAATTTATTCATTTTAATAATTTCAAATACTATAGTAACTCTAAATAAGATAATTTATTTGAAAAATAATTTAGAAAAAAACGATTTTATAACTGAATAAATTACATAGAATAATATTAGTAAAAACAAGTATGAATCCTTATAAATATATAAAGTAGGAAAAGAAATTAAAATTATAATATATCTATCTAAATTTTTTATAAAATTGAAATTTGAAAATTTTAGTGAAATAAATTTAAATTTTGAAACCAGTAAGAAAGAAAATATAAGTATTAAAATTAAAACTAATTCTAGGGTAATATATTCTTTAAATGCCCCATCATAATAAACTAGGGAAATAAAAAATAAAGCATTCGCTGGTGTAGGAAGCCCTTTAAAAAAATTATTATTATTTTCATCAATATTAAATTTTGCAAGTCTAATTGCAGAAAAAATTATAATAAGAACAGGAATATATTTTATTATTAAATTATCAGAAATATTTTCTAGATAAAAATATAAAGCCAATGTAGGTAAAACAGCAAAAGAAACAAGATCAGCTAAAGAATCTAATTGTTTGCCAAATTCTGAAATAACTTTTAGTCTTCTAGCTAGAAAACCATCCATAAAGTCAAGAAATAAACAAGTATAAAATAATATTAATATTGGAAAATCATTTGACTGATTTATTATATTAATTATACATATAATTCCTAAAACAAGATTTGTTAAAGTAAGAATATTTGGAATTAAAAACTTCAATTTAAAAAAGGATTATTTTCTTTCTCATCAGATATTGTTGTAATTGGTCCATGTCCAGGATACAAAATAGTATTTTCATCTTCTAAAAATAATCTTTTTTTAATACTATTAATTAAAGTATCAAAATCCCCACCTGGTAAATCAGTTCTACCTATAGAGTTTTTAAAAATTACATCACCACAAAAACATTTTTTCTGTTTTTGAAAAAAGAATGCTATATGACCAGGTGAGTGCCCTGGAAGAGATAATACTTTTATTTTATTTTTTCCAAAAATTAAATTAGAAGACTCATTTATCAAATTTACGTTTTTCTCGTGTTTATATTTTTCCATACCAAACATCGACGCATAAGATATCATATTATTGTAAATATCTATTTCAGATTTTGGTATAAATGTTTTAATTGAATATAAATTAGATAAAAAATTTATTCCAAGAATGTGATCTATATGAGTATGAGTTATAAGAATATATTGAGGATTTAAAGATCTTTTTTCTATATAATTCATAATTAAATTATTTTCCTCTTCATAATAATTTCCAGGATCAATAATTATACAACTACTATCTTCAATAATCAGATATGTATTTTCTTGATAATCGTTAAAAGTAAATGATTTAACTTCCATGAATATATAAATAATATGCAAATTTGATGTTTAAATAATTATAATATATAATAAATGACAAAAAAATATGATTATATAATTATAGGTCAAGGAATTACTGGATCTGCATTAGCTTGGAAACTAAATTATAGTAATAAAAAGTTTTTAATACTTGATTCTGAAAACAAAAATACAGCATCAAAAGCTGCACTAGGTATTTATAATCCAATAACTGGTAGAAGGAAAGCATTAACGTGGAATGTAAATGAATTGTTTGAAAATTTAGAAAGGTTTTATTTAAATGTAGAAAAAGAAATTGGAGTTAAAATTCTTTTTAAAAAAAATATTTATAGACCTATTAATAATAATAAAGATTTTAATGATTGGAATTCTCGTATGAGTAACGTAAAATTTCAAAGTATTATTAAAGAAATAGATGAAAAGAAAGCAATTACTAAAAAGAGTGGTTATATAGATGTTAAAAAATATTTAACTCATACAAGGAAATATTTTAAAAAAAAAGAACGTTATCATAGATATAAATTGGATGATAAGGATATAATCATAGAAAATAACGAAATAAGACTTAAAGGTTTTCAAGCAAAACATATTGTAATGTGTATTGGAATTGATCAAAAAAAAATAAATCTTTTTAATAAAATCGATATTAACGAAGTATCTGGAAATAGTATTTTAGCTGAATTAAATTATTCAATTAAAAATATCATTAATAATAAAATTTCAATTGTTAATACCTCTAAAAATATTTTTCACATAGGCTCATCATATAATAATGGATCGGATAACATTGGACACTCTAAAATTTTGGATGATGCAAGAAAAATTATTAAGAAAAAACTTATTTTCAAAAAATCATTTTTTGGAATAAGGTCTTCAAGTAAAGACAGAAGGCCAATTGTTGGAAAACATTTCCAATTAAAAAATTTATATATTATAAATGGATTAGGATCAAAAGGAATAAGCCAGGCTCCATATTGTTCAGACAAATTATTTAACTATATTGAAAGAAATAAACAAATAGATAAAGAAATAAACATAAATAGATTCAAAACGTAGGTGATTAATATGCGATATATCATAGCATTATTTTTTTTATTTTCTAGTTTTTTTACTTTTTCTCAAAATAGTATTTATAATAGTTTAGGTAAAAACAGAATTCAATATAATTCCCTAAACTGGGAAGTAATGTATTCAAATAACTTTGAATTTTATTATAATTCAAATGCATTAAATGTTGTTGAAATTGCAGCACTACATTTAGAAACCACATTTTCAGAATACACGAATAAAATTGGACATCAACCCTTTCAAAAAACAAAAGTCTTTATTTACAACTCCGAAGAGGATAAAAAACAAAGTAACATTGGTATAAATGAAACAAATAAATTTTTATCAAGCAATTTAAACTTAAATAATAGAATAATATTTAAGGTAGCGTATAATGAAAATATTAATGTTTTTAAGGAAAACTTAAGTTATGAGTTTAGTAAAGTTTTAATCAATGACTTGATGCATGGTAATCTAAGCTTTGCAAAGAGATTTGGTAAAGTATCTTTTATAAATGTACCCGAATGGTTTTCTGATGGAGCAGCAAGATTCTTAGCATATGGATGGGATTTAGAGATGGACAATATTGTAAGAGATTATTTTTTAACAACTAATAAAAAATCACTAAATAAAATCAATAATGAGTATTCAAAGTTTATAGGTCAAAGTATATGGAACTACATATCAATAACTTATGGTAAGAATACAATATCAAATATTATTAACTTAACTAAAATAATAAGAAGCCCTGAAAAAGCTATTTCAAGTTCTTTAGGAATTAGCTTTAATACTTTCATTGAAAACTGGTCAAATTTTTATAATAAAAGTATTTTTAATAATTATTTAAGAGATAATCAAGAAAAGTCTACATTCTTACAATTCAAAAATTATAATAAAATAATTGATATAAAGAAAAGCCCCAATAATGACTTTATTTTATTCTCCACTATTACAGGTAATTATAAAAAATTAGTTCTTTATAACTCAAAATCAAAAAAAATTAAGGTTCTTGATAAAGTAAGATTTCATAATAAAAATGAATCTTATTTTCATACATGGAAAGACAATGAAAATATAGCATACACTAAAAATATTAAAGGAGAAAATAATCTAATTAGCAGAAATATATTTTCAAATAATAAATCATATAAGTCTTTAAGTAGATTTGATAAAATCAATGGATTTTCATTTAATTCAAATCAAAACTTAATTGTTTTAAGTGCAAGTGTAGATAACCAAAGCGATATTTATTTATTAAGTGCTAATAGTAATAACTTAAAAAAATTAACTAATGATAAATCACATGATATATTTCCTTCTTTTTTTAAAAATTCAACATCTATAATTTTTAGCTCAAACAGGAAGAATACATCATTAGAAGATTCAAAAATTTCAGAAAACACATCTAATAATTATAATCTATTTTTATATAATTTAGATACAACATCTAATAACTTGTTTCAAGTTACTAATTCATTGAACAATAATATAAAACCAAAAACTCTATCAAATAATGAAATATTATTTTTAAATGATAAAGAAGGAATTAGTAATATTTACAATACTACTATAAATGGAATTACAAAACAGATCACAAACTTTAACACTAACATAATAAATTTTGATTTTGATAAAGAAAATAATAGCCTGTATTATAATTCATTATTCGAAGGAGAAATTTTGATCAAAGAGATAAATAACTTTGATTTAAATCAATCTAAATTCGGAAAACAAACTGCAAGAGTTGACTACATAAAATCACAAAAACTAGTTGAAGAAAATAATAAAAAAATTGAAAGAGAAATAATTAAAAATAATATTGATTTTGAAAATACTAATGATTTTACTTTTGAAGGAGATAAAAAAGTTCAATCATCAATTTTAAAAAATATTGAAATTAATAAAAATAAGAGAACAAGCCTTGGAAAAAAATATCAATATTCTATTATCAAAAATAATTTTAATAGTTTTCTAAGGATTGACCCACAAGAAGGATTTGGAACTCAAGTAGAATCAGACTTTTTAGAATTGTTTGAAGATCATAAATTTTATGCAACGGCATTTCTACCCTTTTCAAGCTTAAAGAGTGCTGATATTTTTACAGAATATAATTATCTCAAAAAAAGATTTGATTTTAAATTTTCTTTTTTGAGAAATATTTTTTTCGCAGAGGACAATGAAAATTATATATATCATAAATACCTTTATAATCAAATAAATTTTAACATTTCATACCCTTTATCTGAATTTGCAAGGTTTGAGATTTCTCCATTTTACTCTACTTATAAATTTAATGATTTAGACTATAGGATTTTCAATAATACACCCCCCTCATTTATATATTTTGAAAAAAATAACTTTTATGGATATTTTATAAATTTTAAGTTTGATAATACTGAGAAAATTTCCTACAACTTAGAGTCAGGCACAAAATTTAAAATAAGTTTCAAAAATTATTTAACTAAAAATCAAGAAAATTCATTTAAGAATTTTAGCATAGACTTTTCTCATCATCAAAAAATTTCAGAAAATATTATTTTTTCATCTAGACTTTATTATGGAAATTCATTTGGAAAAAATCCTTATAAATATATCTTAGGTGGTGTTAAAAATTCTCTTGTTAGACAATTTGAAGATAAAGGAATCAATGATCCTCTATTAATTTCAAATGGATATAATAATTATAACTTTATATTCGGCGAATATATAAATTTAAGAGGTTTTAATTTCAATAAATTTGATGGATATAAAGTATTAGTTTTAAACTCGGAATTGAGAATACCATTAATAAAAACACTTTCTGGAATAGATATAAGTAGTAGCTTTTTAAATAGTTTACAAATCGCTGGATTTTTTGATTTAGGTTCGTCTTGGAATATTAATTCTCCATTTAGTAAAAAAAGCGATGTTAATACATGGGTTATAAAAGAACCTGGTTCAGTTTTTCAAGCAGAAATAGAAAATTCTAAAAACCCATGGTTAGCTAGTTATGGTATTAGTTTAAGATCTTTTATAACTGATTATTATGTTAAAATAGATTTTGCAAAACCAATTGAAGATTATATGATTAAAAATACAAAGTATCATATCTCCTTCGGTTATAGTTTTTAATTCTCATTATGGTTTTATCAATGACAGGGTATGGTAGTGATATAATTAATACAAAAGATATTAATATAGACATAGAAGTTAAGTCTTTAAATTCTAAGTATTTTGATTTTAATTATAGATCTAATTACGATAATAAATTATTAGAAAATGAAATCAGGAATTTTATTAAATCAAAATTAATAAGGGGTAAAGTTGACGTAAAAATAAATTTTAATCAATCAAATTTACTTGATTCAAATGAGTTAAATAAAAAAAAAATCAAAGCATATTTTAATGAAATAAAAGAAGTTTTAAGTGGCTCAAACGAAATAAATGATAAAGAAATATTAAAAAATATATTAAATAATTTATCACTTTTTACTTCTGAAAAAAAAATCCATATTTCAAACAGAATAATAATGAGAGGAATAAGAAATAGTATAAATAGATGTATTATATTCAGGAAAGAGGAAGGTGTATCAATTCATAATGACCTAAAAAAAAAAATTGATTTAATATCACAAGAACTTACTAAAATTATAAGAATAGATAAAAACAAAAAAAATAATTTAACAAAGAAAATAAAAAATAGTGTTTCTAAATTAAAAAATATATCAATTGATGAGTATCGAATTGAACAAGAAATATTATTCTATTTAGAAAGGCTGGATATAAATGAGGAAGTTTTAAGACTTAAAAATCATATAAGTTTATTTAAAAAAACTCTAAGTAGTAAAAAACCAATCGGTAAAAAATTAAATTTTATATCACAAGAAATCGGAAGAGAGATTAATACTATTGGCTCTAAATGTTCTAATTTTCAGATACAGAAATCAGTTATTAATATGAAGGAGTATTTAGAAAAAATTAAAGAAGAGAACTATAATGTTTTATGAATCTATCCTAATTTAAATGTAATAGGTAATATCATTCTAACTTTTACAGGTCTTCCTCTCTGTTTTCCTGGAGACCATTTTTTTGCTTTGGAAATAACTCTTACTGCTTCTTCATCACAGCCAACTCCTATACCTTTAATTGCTTGAACATCAGTCAAAGTTCCATCCTTATCAACAACAAACTGAACAAATACTTTTCCTTCTATACCCATTCTTCTAGCTTGAGCTGGATATCTCAAATTAGTTGCAACATACTTATAAAATGCACTCATTCCTCCTGGAGGTGTAGGTTGGTCTTCAACTATAGTAAATATTTCATCGACTACCTCTTCCTCAGGTGCTTCTTCAAAAACTATTTCTTCAATTACTGTCTCTTCAGTTATTTCTACATCAATTTCAATTTCAATTTCTTCCTCAATTTCTTCTTCATCAGGAACTTCAATTATTTCAGGTTGCTGTATTACAGGTGGAGGTGGAGGTGGTTGTTCAGTAGGTGGTATTTCCATCAAATCTTCGAAATCATCTTCAATTGTTCCTAAATCCATTCCAGCACCTCTATCATAAAATCTCCATTCAAATGCTGTTATAACAAGTAGAAGGCTAACACATAAGCCTATATTCAAAAATAAACCACTCCTTTTTTCTAAATCAACATTAGGGTTCTTTTTAATTTCCATAATGGTAATTTAAAAAAATTCTTACTTACTTACTAGAAAATACCCAAAAACTGATCCAAAAACTGATCCCAAAATATTTGATAATAAATCAGAATATTCAAACGTTCTGTAAGGCAGAATTATCTGAATAATCTCAATTAAAAAGCAAAAAATAAGTAAGAGTATTAAAATCATTTTAAAGAAATTGATAGAAAATTTTATAGAAAAATATGTTTTTGTAATCAAAAATGATTGAATAAAAAATAATATAAAATGTATTATTTTATCAAAATAAATTGTTGGAGATTTTACATCTACTGACTTATAAAAAATAAGAAGATAAACTATTAGAAAGAACCATGATATAGAAGAAACTAAATAAAAGTAAAATCTTTTATTTAGTAATAGCTTCATAAGAATCAAAATCGAGTAAGTTATCTAATTGCGTTAAATCATCAAACTTTATTTTTACCATCCATCCATCTCCATAAGGATCATTATTTACTAATTCAGGTTCTGAATCAAGTTTTTCATTTACTTCAATTATCTCACCAGTAATTGGCATAAAAAGATCTGAAACAGTTTTTACTGCTTCTACAGTACCGAATACTCCACCCATATCTACATTTTCATTTAATGTTTCTATTTCTACATAGACTATGTCACCTAATTCGCCCTGAGCAAAATCTGTAATTCCTACATAAGCTATGTCATCTTCTACTCTAACCCACTCGTGGTCCTCAGTATATTTTAGATTATTCAAATTCATTAGACGAATATAATAAATGATTTAATTCTCAAAAAATTATTTGTTATTGATTTAAGCTTAGTCTAAGTCTTGCTCCAAAAGAAGAGGAGTATCTAGGAAATGAATTAGAAACTATAGGTTTATTTACAACCCTGTCATAATACATTATAAGATTAACCCTATTATTGATTGTATAATTTATGTTTGGCCTTAGTTGAAAATTATAATTACCATTAGTCACTGTACTCTCTTTATTAATTTTTCTTTGAATAGCCTTTGTATTTCGAATTGTAAAATTTAATCTAAACTCTATTTCATTATCTAAAATAATTGTATTTCCCATATACTTAAATGGAAGCTTTAATTTCTCCTTTGAATATCCAAAATCTATTGAAAAATCAGAATTAATTAATTCGGATACCTGAGCATTTGATAAATTCAACATAATATTTCTATCTTTTTTATAATCTACTCTTGCATTTAAATTATTTTTCGTTCTAACGTTAATACCAATCAGAGGAGAAAACCTCTCAGTTATTCTTACCTGATTAATAATATAAAATGGGACTAAACCATTCTCAGTTAATTGAGAAGCTAAAGGATAATTCATTATAGAATTATTAAAATCTAAATTATCAATATATAAAAGGGAATTAGAAAATTCACCAATTGAATATATACTTTGATAACCATGTGATATAGTAATATTTGTAAATACTTCACTTAAGGATTTAATCTTATTTAAACCTGAAAAATCAATTCTCCAATTAGGAATAGGAATTTTAGGAAAAGGTTTTAAAGAAAAATTATTAGGATCGGAATTTGAATAAGCTGAAATGAAAGCTGGAATTAATACGTCTTGAGAGTTTAATCCATATTCTCCTTTTGAATTTAATGCATTAAGTCTGTTTCTAATTATTTCTCTATTTTCAGTAAAATTTTGAAAAGTAGGAGAAATATTAAATTCATCATCTTTTATAAATGCAGTTCTAATTGCTAAAAATGATAAAGAAAAATTTCCTCCTCTTGATGGAGTTAAAGAAACATATTTGCCAGCTTGAGAATCATATCTGAATGTTTCTTGAAAGTTTTCTGTGACTATTCTTTTTGCGTCTAATTGAATTCTAAGAAAAGTTAATGGTTGAAGTGTACTTCTAAACTGAAAATTATTACTTCTTGATTGAACAAATGGATTATTTAAGAAATCATTTTTTACTAGCCATCCATTTTGAGCGGCATCTCTTCTAATTCCTGAATCTTGTGAACCAAATATAAAATTCCATCCAGGAGAATTATAATAATTATTCATCCCAAAAATTCCAGGAGATCCAATTACTCCAGCCATTCCAGTTCTTTCAGTTACATTATAAGTTAGATTAATTGATCTTAAAGACATTATAGCCTTCATTATTCCATCAAATGTTCTAGAACGAAAAATTGATTTTACTGTATCATTTTGAATATATTTTTTATTATATATTTTTAAGATTGGGATTTTATCATAAATCTTAGATATATCTAATTTAGTATTTAATGAATACTCTCTATTATTTTCTATTATATTTCCAAGAGAATCAGCTTGTTGAAAAGAACCTGCAGACCATAAATATCTAGTTGAATATCTTACATTAGAACTTACCCAATCAAATAGTGGAAACTTATTTATAGGTAAATTATAATTTACCTGGAGATTTTGATTAAAATTATTTGTCCTTCCTAATCTCTTAAGATTATAATACATACTATCAAGTTTTTCTTTAGAATCTAATTCTCCATCAGGCTCATCAATTATTGAATTATTTACAACATTGAAATCTATATTTAAACTATTAGATAAATTCCATCTTAAACCATAATTCTTATTAAATGAAAAATATTTTTCATAAATAGGATCAACACCACTTGTAGAAAGATCAGAATTTCTATATTGAGTTTTATTAAATCTTCTATTTAAATCTCCTCTTATATTAATATTAGATGGAAGCAAATTAAAATTAAAATCTTTTATTAATTTAAAAATTTTAGCATCGAATATTTTTAAATTTTTGAATGGTTCAAATGAGATATTTTTTGGAGAAAAATTATACGTTATATTACCTCTATGCTCCCTTGATTCAATAGCTTGAGTTGTAACATTAGAACTTGTTCTTTCACTATATGAAAAACCTGTAGAAAAGTTTTCGAAATCCCAAAAATCAACCCGAGACTCAGGATTATTCCTTTCCTTTCTTACATTATTTAAACTTATTGACTTAGATTCTATTCTCTCCTCTGTTAATCTTTTATATTCATCTTGTTCATTCTTCGTATCGAATGATTTAATTGATGCAGATAAGGGTATATCTTTATCTAATGGGTCATATTTTGGTGTTATAATTGAAGTAGATGATGATACATACAAGGGAAGTTTTATACCCCATTTTGATGGAAGTAGCTTATCAATATTTAGATTAGCAGAAGCATCATATTGAATTTTTTCTTCTCTAGACCTTTCAGAAATTCTTTGTTGAATTGATCCAAATCCAACAGAAGTATATCTTAAAGATGATGAAACGGTTCCAATATCTGATAATTTTAGATTTAAGTTTGCATTTGCCGCCCAACCTTTTGTCCTATCAAAGTCGGTAAGCCTAAGTTCATTAAACCATAAACACGCAGATTTAGATGCTCTATCATTAGATAATGGATTTTTTACTCCAATCATAAAATTTAGAATAGATCCCATAGATGGTCTTCCTTTAATCCTAATTATATATTTTCCATTTGATGATGTTTTTGAAAAAGGTGTACTTAAGTCTATATTTTCTCTATTTCTTTGAGATTTCAATGAAAGTAATTCTTCAATAGAAAGATTAATTTCGTTTTCTTCTGGCCAAATTATTCTTGATAAATTTGAACTACTTTGATCAATTAATGATGGTCTTGTAACTTTCAATGGGAGTTCAACTTCATAGTAATTATTTTCATAATCACTACCAAACCTCAAGAATGCATTAATTTCATTATCTCCCAAAAAATCTCCATTGTTTGGCTCAGCATGGATAAACATTTTAATCCTTCCATAATTAATTAAATCAAAATTTGATTCTTTATAAACTGCTCTCCCATCACCATCTGATAAATCATTAATACAAAGCTGAAGAGATTGTTCATTAGTTCTTCTTTGAACTATTGTTGTATTATCAATATCTCTCGGAATTCCCGGTGGTACAACATAGGGAGATTTATTATCAGAACCAATACTATTTTCTTCAATACTTACAACTGAAATTTCAATATTTGATTCAATTCCCTCCGAAACTTCATTTAATCCAGACTGAAATAGTGATTCTTCATATTTTCTCCATTGACTTCCAACCATTTGAAATTTAGCAAATCTTAGTACAACAGGTGCTTCCCAATCTGTTAAATAAGTTCTTATAAATCTAATTGTTTTAAAATCAGAAATTGAACCGTATGTTCTACTAGGATTTCTAATTGGGATTCTAAATTGATACCAGGTTGCTTCTCCTGATTTATCAATAATTTTATCAACTATATTATTTTTTCCGATTTCCAAATCTCCAGGTCTCAAATTAACCTCATATTCATAATAGCTTTCTGTATCTGATAATGTATTATCTTCGTTTAAATCTTCATTTTCTGGATAAGGTGACCCTTGAGATGAAAAGTTTGTATTATTATTAAGAGGTGTATTACCCTCCATTCCATTATAGTTTTTGTATCTCTCTAAAATTTTAAAATTTTGGTTGTCATAATCATTTCCTAAATAGTATTTAAAATTATCTGCAGAAACATCTAACTTAATTTTTTCAGTACCTTCATTAGTAAGATTTATTTTATCAAGAAAATTATTCTTAAAATAATTAATTTCATCAGAATTTTTAAGGCCATCCAAACCAACATCTTGATTATTTCTAGAAGTTTCATTATTCTCAAAAAAATTAGTTAGATATTGTTTTGTAGTTACTCTACCCCATTCATTGAATTTTATTCCATCATTTGAGTAATCATGAGAAAGTCCATTCTCAAAAGAATGAACATTATCTTTCATTATATCCTCAGATACATTACCAAGATTAAAAATAAGTTTACCACCAGTTGAATTATTTCTATTAAATATTCCATCTAAGACTTTACCATTTTCTCCTTCAATAAATGGGTCCATTAACCAAAACTCAATATATTGAATATTAGTTCTATCAAAATCTGTATCATTCTTTATACTTTTAGTAATGGCACCATAATTTGATTTTGGATCTCTCAATAGTCCAGATGGTAATAAATCTGTAGAATAATTATATTGTCCTCTTTCATTTGGGAAATAAGCAATATCAAAAATTGGTAGATTAGTATTAATTAGCTGCCTGTCTTGTTTTCTAAAAATATCTTGTGGTGATACTGCTTTTATATAATTATTTTCTAGATCATCTAATGTTATATTTTGTGGTTTAACTGATCCACCATTAAGATAAAATATATTATCAATTGTATACCATGCAATTTTTGCCCGTTTAAATGAATATCCTAAATTATCCGAAGTCTGACTACTCATATCAAATAGATTATTTCTGGTAGCTGGTGTGGAACCTAATTTCCATGAAATAGGAGATCCACCGAGTGTTACAGGGATAACAGCACTTTCGAAATCATCAATATATGTAATACCTTCACCATTAATTATATTTGAAGTACCTGGAACAATTTGAGCAAATTCACTACTAAAATTAATATTTGACTTTTCAGTAGTTGCTAAAAATGGAATTGTATTTATTATTTTAGTCAAAAATTCACTTTCTTTATTTATATTAAAATCAAAACCATATTTTGTATTTTTTACTGGCTCATTACCTACACTAAATCTTGTTATACCTCCCGGTCTTTCATTTAAATGAAATACCGTAAATCCTAAATCTATATTATCATCAAATTTATATTCAGCTCGAGCTCCTGATAACCATTTAGTTTGGAAATTAAATAAATCTGCTTTCTCAAAAGATATAGTAACTTCTTGACCTGAGGTTAAAATTGATGGATTCAAAATTCTAACACTTCCTAAATTGTAGTTTACTGTGTAGTCAGTACCCTCAACGAGCCTTAAGTTACCTGCCATTACAACTACGGAATTTTCAGATATATCTAATCCTGGTAAATTTATTTCACTACCAGAACCAGATGAAACAGTTCCAACTAAAAAATATTTATTTTTTGAAAGTATCTTTTCGGCTTCATCTTGAGTCTGGGAATATAACTCATCAAAAACATATTTTTCAGATAACTCATTCTCATTATTTTGAATAAAATATGAATTTAAGGTTGACCCAAATGGCTCAAGAACTGGAAAAATTATATTTCCTTTATTTTTATTTATTGTTATTCCTTCAACAAAATCAAAATTACCATCATATTGAGGATCATTGAAAGAATTTAATTTATCTAAACCTAACAATCTAATAAGGGGCTTATCTCTCGTTAATATACCTTCATTTATACTAGGATTATTAAACCCAACAGCATCATCTCTATAATTAATTCTAAGTTCAAAATTTTCTCTTTCAATTTGAGAAGCGTTTATATTATATATATTCTTCATCATAAGATCCCATGTTGGAATCTCAGTATTTATATTAGAAGGCCTTAAAAGTTTAAGAAATATGATTTCATTATCTTCCCTATTTTGATAATCTTCAGTTAATTCACCAACTTTAAATCTATTCCCATTATATGTATACTCATATGAAACTGCTAAAACCTCATCATTTTGAAGTCTTCTAAGTAATGAAATATATCCAAGGGTTTTATTGATTACATACTCATCAACATCTAGTTTTCTTGCAGAGGTTACTTTTTCAAAATCAATTGTTTTTGATAAATTAAATTGACTAGTTAATATACCATCTACTAAATCAACATTTCTTAAGTTATTATTATCAGATAGATTATTAAATAATTTATTAGCATTATTATCTGAAGGTCCATTATTTCCAATGCCTATAAATCCATTATTTTGATTGAGAATAATTTTCCCCTCACCTAAATCAGTAAAAGCGGCGAAGTTTCTAAGAGATTCAGAGTTATTTGTTCTATTTAGAATATACACCTCAACTCTATTTATATTTATTCCTGAACTAACTAATGGAATTGATTTCAACCATTTTTCATAATTATTCCTAAAAAAATGCCCAAGAAAAAAATGCCTATTTCTATCATAATTAGAACCTAATATTTCAAATTCTCTTCCTTGGAATCCATTATCTATTTTTATTGATTCACTTTTTCCTTGTTGTCTTGATAGAATTCCAGTTATACTCAAATTACCAAATTGTAATTGAGTTTTAACTCCAAATAAACTTTGAGCACCTCTAAGAAGACTATTCTTAACTGGCATACTAACATTACCAACTTCTATTTTTCTTACTATTTCCTCATCAAAACCAGTATAATCAAGTTTTAAATTATTTTGAAAATCAAAAGTGTTATTATTATCAAAATTTGCAGAAATTTTCAATTTCTCTCCAACCTTTCCATTAATATTTAGATTTATTTGCTGATCATAATTAAATCCACCATTTCTTTGTTGTCTAATTGGAATCGAAGGATTCTCTATTTTTTGAAATTTTGCTCCAAAATCTAAATTAACAAAGCCATTAACTTGAAGATCAATGAAATTACCTCCAAATATTCTATCTAAGGACTCAGATATATAAATTTTAGGAATCAATCTTCCACTCTCAAGTGTATTTTCACCATCTAGACTTAATGACTTTTTTCTAAAATATTCTTTTATATTTCTTTTGGTACTTAGTATATCATAGCTATTAAAAGGTATAGAAATTGATGGTCTATAATCTAGATTACCTATTTTTTCAGTTACATAGAATACTCTTGATGTATCATAAGAGGAATTAATTTTTAGCAGAGAAGTATTAAAATTTAATGGATTATTTGAAAATAAACTTGAAAAAGGATCAGAATATCTATCTTTTAATGAATAAGATGAAAAAAAAGTAGGAGAGTAACTAATTGTAGTATCAAGATTTAATTTATCTCCCTGAGCAAGGACATTATGAAAATTAAGTTGTAAGAAAACTATTATCAATAAAAGCTTAAAAATTGGATTCAAAGCAATTTTTTTAGAAATTATGATCTTTTAAGTACTTCTTTTATTAAATCTTCAAGAGAAATATCTTTATTCCTATCAATAACATCATTAATATGTCTTTCAACAATATTTTTAGAAATACCTAAAGAAGATAAAGCTGATAACGCTTCATCTTTAATTGTATTGTCATAAATGACAGAATTATTATCTTCAATTTCTTCAAAAGAAATTTTATCTTTTAATTCTAATATAATTCTCTCAGCAGTTTTTAATCCTATACCTTTAACTGACTTAATTTTATTTGTATCAGCATCTAAAATGGCTTTCTTTAATTCAATAGCTGACAAGGAGGATAATATCATAACTGCAGTACTTGGTCCAACTCCATTAATTGAAAGTAAACTTAAAAATGTTTCTTTTTCGTTTACACTATTAAAACCATAAAGTGTATGAGAATCTTCTTTTACATTTAAATGAGTATAAATAAATATCTCAGATTTATCTTTAATTTTTGAATATGTCCTCAATGAAATATATATATCATAACCTATTCCATTTACATCTAAAATTAACCTAGTAGGATCAATATAATTTTTTTTACCTTTTAAAAAAGATATCATAATTCAAATGTCATCAATATAGAAGATATTTCTTGCATGAAGTCTCTTTTTTTTGAACCAGGAGCGTATACATAACCTTCTATATAATATATTCTATTTTTTTTTGAGTCATATATTACAATACTTTTAAATGGACCACCAGCTGAAATGTCACTTAATTTCCATAATCCCGTGGATTGAATAGCCAGGTTACCTTTAAAATTAATTTTTGATGATTCAATAGGAAATACATCTTGGATATCCATAAATATATCAGAATCCTCCGAATCTTTTAAAAACTGTTTTGATATATAATCTCTTATTTTATAGATATTAGGACTATCTGAACTAAAAACATCATAAAAATTTTTCAATTCGCTAGTTGAATAATCTTCATAATATATAAATATATTTTTTTCAAATTCTGGATCTAATTGTCTCAACCATAAGAAATTTGTTTTTTCATTATTAATATTTTTTGCTAAGTCATAACCAAATGGTATTCTTAATTTAAAACTATGGTCGTTAAGAATTTTTTGTGATAAATTATTTTCCTCTTTTGAAAAAATTTTATCATTAACTCTTCTCTTTAATTCATTTTCAAAATAATTTAAAATTGATTGCCTATTTTTTTTTAATTTTTCATAAAGACCTTCATCAGTATTACTAAATAAGTATAAAATTATTTGACCTTTGGCATATTGATCTCTCTTTGTAAAATAGAAGAGAGAGGAGTCAGTTTTTATTGATCTTAAAGATTCTTCGTTAAAATTTTTTCTCAATATCTGTGAGTCAAGGCTTTTACCGTCTAAAGTAAAAGCAATTACTATATTTTTAGCATGTTTTAATATACTGTTGAATTTCCTTGGCTTAATATACCTTAAATCAAATCGTGTTTCAGGTTGAGGTAATCCTGGGATATAGGATCCATATGTATCAACTAAAAGTCTTCCGATTTCCGCTTTAAACTTTGCTGAGTCCATAACTATAAGCATTTCATTATTTTCTCCGGAAGCTCTTGGTAGAAAAGAAGAATTTTTATTATTCTCTTTTATATTTTTATCACATGATATGTTTAAAAATATAATAAATAAGAATATGGCAAAAACTTTTAGTCTATCTATCATTGTTTATTATTTATAAATATTAATTTTAAATAAAAATAACACAATATGAATAAAGATCTTTTAAATAAAGCAATCACATCTTGCTTTGCAAAAATAGCAAGAGTTGACGGAAATATTGGAAATGAAGAATTGGATATTATTAATTCTAGTAAAATTTTAAAAAAATACAAATCTGGAAATATTGAAAGTATAGACACTAGTGATTTTTTCAATAAAATTCAAAATCAATATGGTGAGATAATAAAAAATAACTTAGAAGAAGAAGAAAAAGAGACTTTTATTAGTGAACTAGTAAGTTTGATTAAATCCGATAATGAAGTTCATGACCATGAGTTTTTTTTATTAGGCCATGTAGCTAATAGTATTGGATACAGTCCTGAAAAAGTAGCAGAAATTATACAGAGTAAAGGAATATCAAGCTCAAAATCAACTGGTTGGTTCTCTTGGCTATTTCGTTAATATATAATTAGATATACTTTCTATTTTTTTTCGTTATCAGAACTTGATTCTTTTTCTATTTCTTTTTTTATCTCTCGAGAAGCATCTTTAAATTCTCTTATACCTTTACCAAAACCTTTAAAAATTTCAGGTATTTTATTAGCTCCAAAAAAAATAACAACAATAAGTCCGATGATTATCCATTCCCATCCACCAGGCATACCGATTGCGAAAATTATATCCATATTTTAAAATTTATAATTGTAAATATAATAAAATCATTTTTTCATAATCCAATTTTCAGGATCCAACTTAATATTATTTTTCCAGATTTGAAACTGAAGCTGAGTTATACCATCTTTATTAGTTGCCAAATCTGCAATTATTTGACCTTCACTAACTACGTCACCTTTATCTACTTTTAAATTTTTAAGCTTAGCATATAATGTAAAATATTCGCCATGATTTATAATTATTACATTATTCATACCTGGAATAAATGCAATGGTAGATACTTTACCCGTATATACAGCATATACTTTTGAAGTATTACTAGTCTGAATATCAACACCATCATTTTTAACTTTTATGCTTTTTATGACTGGATGAGGATGCTCACCAAATTTATTTGATATAAAACCTGATTTTACTGGCCAATTTAATTTCCCAATATTCATTTCAAATCCTTCTGTAATTTCTAATAAATTTAAATCTTCTTCAGATTTTAATAATTTATTTTCTTTTCTAATAATTTCTCTAATCAGCCTATCTAATTTTTCCAGTGCAATTTTTCTTTGATTAATTTCTTTTCTGAGTTCTCTTTCCTTATTTCTCAAGTTAGAAATAATTTTTCCTTGACTATTCTTTAATTTTTGTAACTTATTATTTTCATTAAGTTCCTCTTTTAACAAAGATTTTTGCTTTAGGTTAACTTTAACAAGCCTATCTTCCTGAGTTTTTAATTCTTCCGATACTTTATTAATTTCCTGAATTTGATTTTTTCTGAATTTTGAATATTGAAAAATATAATTAAATCTTCTAAACATTTGATTATAGTTTTTTGAAGCGAAAACAAATGTTAATTTATCAAGAGAAGATTTTGATTTATATGAATAATAAATCATTTCTGAATATTCATTATTCAGTACTTTTAAATCTCTTTTAAAAGAAGATATTAAAATCCTTTTTATTTGAATCTCATCTAACTGAACCTCTAAGTCTTTTCGAAGATTAGAAATTAAATTTTGTCTATTTTTAATCTGTTTATTAATAACATTTAATCTACCTACTGTTATTTTTTTTGACTTCTCCGTTTCCAGCAAAATTTTTTCTGCTTCTTGAATCTTACTCAATGTGACATCTCTTTCATTTTCTAATGAAGATCTTGAGCCTTCTTGTGAATATATATAGATATTTGATAAATAAAATAATATAAATAAGAAACTAAATTTTCTTAAGTGCATACTTTGATGGAATATTAAAAGGAAATTTTAAGGGTCTATTGGTTCTCTCAACTTCCTTAAAATTAAAGTTTATATTAGTAATTACTGGAACACTACTATCATCTAAGTAACTAACTGATGTAAACAAATGACGTCCTGGAAATAAAATATTACCAAGAGGCTTGAAGTTTTCATAGTCTACAGTTAACAAATAATTAGTAATTTCATCGAACAGTATAAGCTTTTCAATTTTAGATGTTTTTATATTAATTAAGTTTTGAGATTGAATTGATTCTTTTTGTTGAACTATTTTAAAATAATTTCCTTCCTTCTCTAATTTATCATTTTGTGATATATCATATAATAAATTGCCAGTTAAAATTGATTCAAGTTGATCAAAATTTAGTTTAATCTTAAATTCTCTTTCAATTATATCAGGAGTTGATTGAATAACTTGCTTATTAACTCTATCAATTATAAAAAAATCGTCCTTTGTTATTAAACCTCTAGCAGCTTCAACTCCTAAAGCAACCCTAACTGAAAACCATATTCTTTCATTTTTTTCTATTCTCATATTAAGTGTAGCATTTATCAACTGATTTTCATTTTTATATTGAAATTTAGATTTGGTTGATAAAAATTTATAATCGATTTCTTCTACGCTAAAGTCATCAAACTCAATTTTAGAAGATTCTGATGAAATAAATTCTTTCTTACAAGAAGTTAGAAAAAGAGCTAGAAGAATAATTTTAAATTTATTAAATGGCATTTTTGCAAAAGTAATAATAAATTTTTTACATAGAATCTATTATATGATCTTATTCACCAGTAAAATCTGGACATCTTTTTTCAATGAATGCTTTAACTCCCTCATTAAAATCTTTTGTTTTTGAGCAATCAACAAATAAGTTGATTTCTTCTTGAAATCCATCAACCTTTATGTCATAATAATTATTTACTGATCTAATAACATTTTTTATAGCGACTGGAGCTTTTCTTTTAAAAATTAAAATTAACTCATGAGCTTTTTTTAAAGCTTCATTATAATTTTTAGCAAGGTCATTAACAAGATTATACTCATAAGCTTTTTGAGCAGAAATCATATTAGCAGTTAGCATAATTTCTAAAGCTTTAGACTTTCCAACAATTTGAGATAGCCTTTGAGTTCCTCCATATCCTGGAATTAATCCAAGGTTAATTTCAGGTTGAGAAAATTGAGCATTTTTAGTTGCTATTCTTAAATGACATGCTAAAGACAACTCACATCCTCCACCTAATGCATAACCATTTACTAAAGCAATAACGGGAATAGGCATTCTCTCAATTTTGTTAAATAAATCGTGACCATTTTTACAAAATTTTAATGAAGAATCATTATCTAATTGAGTAAATTCTTTAATATCAGCACCAGCAACGAATGATTTATCACCCTCTCCTGTAATAATTACTCCATACTTATTTTTTAAATTATTATAGATATAATCAAAACAAGATTTTAATTCTTTAATAGTCTCTTGATTTAAGGCATTTAAATTCTTTGGTCTATTTATTTTAATCAAGTAATAATCTTTAGTCACTTCAAAAAGTAAATTGTTATATCTAATCATTATATTTTGTTTTTAGTCTTTTTATCATTATGTCAATTGTTCTATCTAAATCGAATTCAGCCACCCAATTCCAATCTCTTTTTGCATATTCATCATTTATAGAATTCGGCCATGAATCAGCAATTTTTTGTCTATAATCAGGCTCATAAATTATTTTAAATGATTCATTAATTTTATTTAACTTTTCAAAAATCATAGAAGGATTTATGCTAAATCCTGAAATATTATAACTTGATTTAATAGACAATTCTTTTTTGTTTTCTTTCATCAAATTAAAAATAGAATTAATAGCATCATCAATATATATC
>MDTG01404920.1_pt1 | contig 21569 bp, 18 predicted proteins | sample 811421 | NCBI WGS metagenome assembly MDTG01 (sample SAMN05326645, study PRJNA326480) | marine metagenome | isolation source: seawater | place: Pacific Ocean: South East | collected 2011 | reverse complement strand
AATACTATGTTCCAATTTATGATTGGAAATACTGATTTTTCTGTTGCCTATCAACACAATGGAAAATTGCTTTATGCTAACAAAAAAATATATCCTTTGCCTTATGATTTTGATTTGTGCGGTTTAGTAGATGCCAGCTATGCAATTGTGAACAGTAATCTAGGAATCAAATCCGTCAAAGACAGAAAATATAGAGGTTTTAAAAGGGATGAATCACTGGTTCAGGAGGTCAGGGATCAATTCTTAAGTAAAAAGTCTAAGTTTTTTCAAATCATTGATGAACAGCAACCCAAATTTGAATTGACTTCTGAATTTGAAAGCACAAAGTCATTCTTGTCTAGCTTTTTCGAAATTTTAGAAGATGATAAAGATTTTGACAAAAAGGTGATTAAAAATATGAGAACTAAGTAATTTTAATTCACGCCAATAGCTTCTATCATTTTATGGAATATTTGGGTATTTTCATAAATCCCTGCAAAAAGTTCGGAAAATCTTCCATAGCTAAAAACAGGCACCATTGTGGCACTATGACCTAAGGTATTAAACCCAGCAACGATTTCGAAATCTTGACTTTTTCCCATTTTAATTGCAAGGCCACCTGTTTCGTGGTCGGCTGTTACGATCACTAGAGTGTTCGAATTGTTTTTTGCAAAATTTAGCGCTACATCTATGGCGTTATCGAACTCTATAAATTCAGAAGTAATATAATCGATATCATTGGCATGGCCTCCCCAATCGATTTGTGAGCCCTCTACCATTAAGAAAAAGGGTTCTTCACGATTACCCAACTTATCCAAGGTAGCACTTAAGTATTCTCCCAATAGTGGTTCCCTTCCATCATTAATTGATGGGGGTTCTTCATCGTAAGTAAAAAACCCTATTTTACCAGCGTCTGATTTTTGAAATTTATTAAAGTTTTTAACCACATCTATAGAGTTCATTTCTTCGATGAGGTTTCTACCATCTTCTCTTTGGTTAAAATACTTTTTTCCTCCACCAATAAAATAATCTACATCACTTTCACTAAGTTGAATGGCAATTTCTTCGTATAATTTTCGTGAAGAGACATTTGCATAAAAAGATGCTGGAGTTGCATGAACAATACTGGAGTTAACAATTAGTGCCGTATTATATCCATTTTCTTCACAAATTTCCAATACGGATTCAAGTTTTTCATTTTTTGAATTGATTCCTAGGACACCATTATATGTTTTTTCTCCGCATGCCATTGCAGTTCCACTGGCAGCAGAATCCGTAACCAAGTTTTTCACTGCATGTGTTTTAGAAAGCCCAATGACAGGGAAATCTTCCAAAACAGTTTCATTATTATTTGCATACATTCCAGCTGATATTTGACTTAGACCCATTCCATCGCCAATCAATAGAATCAGATTTAATGGGGTATCTATCGATTGTTGTGCTTGAGAAATAGTGAAAGGGAACAATAAGAAAAATAATATTTTATTCATGTTTAAAGGTTTAATCGTAAATATAAATAAAATGAAAATCTATTCAATGCTATGCTTTAAAATTGTTTTAATTATGTTTTGACTTGCACCCTTTCCCATTTTAACATAATTTTTATTAATCTTTCCCATTCGCTGAACTAATTTTTGATCATTCATCAATGCATCTATTATTTTTTCAAATCCATTTGTAGATTGAACGCTCGAAATTCCACCTTTTTGTTGCAATAAAACAGCTTCCTGAAACCGGCTAAAATATTTTCCAATGACGATTGGAATACCATAGGCTGCAGGTTCTAAGGTGTTATGTAAGCCGCCGCTTTTTTTCATTCCCCCGCCCACATAGGCAAATTTTGCATAACGATAAATCTTGGCCAATTGACCAATATTATCAACTATCATTATACCTTTATCGGTGTCTCTCTCCTCATTAAAATTACTCCACTTAGTATAGGGCAAAGAAATCCGTTTTTCAAGGGTTTTTATGGACTGTTTCGATACCTCATGAGGGGCAATTATAATTTTAATGGGTATGGGGTTTTTTAGAAAATGATCCATCAATTCGTAGTCCTCGGGCCAAGTGCTCCCGGCAACAAAACATTCTTGATTTTTAAGAAACTTTTCAATTATCTCTATCTCCTCATGATTTTGGGTTAGATTATATACACGATCCATTCTGGTGTCTCCACTAATACTTACTTTATCAATACCAATTGAGTTCAACAGCTTTTTAGATTCATCGTTTTGAACAAAAAAGTGTTTAACATCATATAGTATGCTCCTATAGTGTTTTCCATAGCTTTTGAAAAATAATTGATTTGGTCTAAAAATACTTGAGACAGAATAAACAGGAATCTTTCTTTTTGAGAGACCATCGAAATAGTTTAGCCAGAATTCATATTTTAAAAAAATGGCTCGATTGAGATTACAAAAATCAAGAAATAGGTTTACATTACCAGGCGTATCCCAGGGCAGGTAGCAAACACAATCTGCTGAATTAAATTTTTTTTGAATTTCGTAACCCGATGGTGAGAAAAAAGTCAGCAAGATTTTATCCTTGGGAAAAGCCTTTCTATATTCAAAAATTAGGGGGCGGGCTTGTTCAAACTCACCTAGAGAAGCTACATGAAACCATACCCAATTCCCTTTATTCACTCCTTGAGATTCTAAATGAGTAAAAACCTCTTTTCGCCCTACTATAAAGAGGCGAATTTTATTAGAGAAAAACCTCAAAAACCTTAACAAAGTATAACTGAGGTTTAAAATCAAATTGTAAGTGATACGAAACAACATTGAATCAAAAATAGTTTTTAATATCAATTGCGTAAAGCAGATTCCTTTTTTTAATTTTGTATGGTAATAAAAATTATGAAGAAGATCGAAATGGTTGACCTCAAAGGTCAATATGAGAATATTAAAGAACAGGTCAACAAGTCCGTTTTGGAAACCATCGAATCTACAATGTTTATCAATGGACCCCCGGTAAATAGTTTTAAAGAACATCTCGAAAAATATCTAGAAATAAAACATGTAATTCCATGTGCCAATGGAACGGATGCTCTTCAGATTGCCCTAATGGGCTTGGGGTTGAAGCCTGGTGACGAGGTCATTACGGCTGATTTCACTTTTGCAGCCACTGTTGAGGTGGTTTCCCTTATGGGACTGACTCCAGTTTTAGTCGATGTAGACCCCAATACATTTAATATTGATATCGCCTCAATTGAAAAAGTAATTGGTCCTAAGACAAAGGCCATTATCCCTGTGCATTTATTTGGTCAAGTCGCTGATATGGAGCAAATTTTAGCCGTGGCCAAAAAAAACAACTTGTATGTGGTTGAGGACAATGCACAATCCATAGGGGCTGAATACACCTTCTCTGACGGTAGAAAAAAGAAAACAGGTACTTTGGGTCATATTGGAACAACTTCCTTCTTTCCCTCCAAGAATTTGGGCGCCTATGGGGATGGAGGTGCAATTTTTACAAACGATGACAAATTGGCTCATACCATTAGAGGAATGGTTAATCATGGAATGTATATAAGGTATCAGCATGATGTGGTAGGGGTTAATTCACGCCTAGATTCTATACAAGCAGCTATTCTTGATATTAAATTAAACTATCTTGACATTTATAATGAATCCAGAAAAGAAGCAGCTCTAAAGTACAATCAATGTCTGGCCGATCATCCCCGTTTGATAACTCCTTTCAGAAAAGGAGATCGTGACTCTCATGTCTATCATCAATATACTCTTAAGGTTATTGATGGGGATCGAGATGGGCTAGTCAAGCATCTGAATAAAAACAATATCCCCTGTGGTATTTACTATCCCATTCCTTTACATTTACAAAAGGCTTATGCCAGTGAAAACTATAAATCTGATGATTTTAAAGTAACCCTGGAGATTGTCAATCAGGTGATTTCTTTACCGATGCATACCGAATTAGCTGATAGTCAAATTTATTTCATTACTGATACTGTCAAGGCATTTTTTGACTAATCGCTTAAATTTCCAAACCGGAAACGGACACTTCTGGCGAAATTTTCCGAACCAACCCTTGCAAAACTTTTCCAGGACCTACTTCGATGAAATTTGTGATTCCTGATTCAATCATGGCATTTACACTTTGCGTCCATCTAACAGGAGCTGTCAATTGAGCGATCAAATTTTTTTGAATTTCTAAAGGATCTTTAACTGCTTTTGCAGTACTGTTTTGATAAATAGGGCATAGTGGTGGAGAAAAATGTGTGGAGTCAATGGCTCCGGCGAGTTCACTTCTGGCAGGTTCCATTAAAGGAGAGTGGAATGCTCCGCCTACAGATAAAACCAAAGCCTTTCTGGCGCCAGCAGCTTTCAAATCTTTACAAGCCGATTCTATTGCATCAATACTCCCTGAAATGACAAGTTGTCCAGGACAATTATAATTTGCTGCAACTACCACTCCTAGGGTTTGTTTGCAAACTTCTTTTACGATGTGGTCCTCCAATCCCAAGACTGCGGCCATGGTTCCTTTGCTTAGGTTACAGGCTTTTTGCATGGCTTCTGCCCTTTGAGAAACTAATTTTAATCCCGATTCAAAATCAATTGCTCCAGCTGCTGTTAAGGCCGAAAATTCTCCTAATGAATGCCCTGCTACTGCATTAGGCTGAAAATCATTGCCTATCACTTTTGCAGTTATAACTGAATGCAGGTAAATTGCAGGTTGTGTAACTCTGGTTAACTGGAGGTCTTCTTTGCTTCCCTCCAAAAGTATGGCCGAAAGGTCATACCCAAGGATTTCATTCGAAGCTTGAAACATTTCTTTGGCGATTTCGAACCGATCAAATAAGTTTTTTCCCATACCGGGGAATTGCGAACCTTGCCCAGGAAAAATATATGCTTTCATAAAGGAATTATATTTTAGTATAAGTAATAAAAGAATAGTCAAAATCTGGATGAACCATTTGCTCCTCCTTTTCTATAGACCATCTTTTCAAATCTATTTCTGGAAAAAAAACGTCTCCTTCAAAATGTGCATGAATTATAGTTAACTCAATTAAAGTAGCCATTCCAATCGCTTGCTCATAAATTTGTCCACCACCAATAATGAATGGCTGTGCATCGTCTTTTGCACATTCAATGGCAGCTTCCAGACTTTGACATACTGTTACACCTTCTTTGGAATAATTTTGGCTTCGGGACACAACTATATTATGACGGTTTGGTAATGCCTTGGGTAAGGATTCGAAAGTTTTCCTTCCCATAATTACAGCATGGCCTTTGGTCAAACGTTTAAAACGTTTAAGATCCTCAGGTAAATGCCATATTAATTGATTGTCTTTCCCCAAAACTCTATTCTCATCAATGGCAGCGATAATAGTTACTTTAGAGACTTTTGAAGATTCATTGGGGGTTAAACTATGAACTGTTTTGGTTTTTTTTATAACTTTAGAATTCATAAAATTAATAGAGGAATTTTTTCGATTTTGGACTTAAAAAGGAAATAAACGATAAAATAAATTGAAATAGATTAATTTTGGTATAAATGTACGCTTTCTAATTTATTTATGATCTTCCATAACGATTTCCCAGCTCTGAAATCAAGTAAATATTTTAACACGGCATATGTGGGGTTAATGTCCCGAAAATTGTTCGACTTTAGGTCAAATTTCGAAAAGAACTATCTAGTAAATGCAGATCAATATAAAATTGGCGCCTATGATCGTTTGGATAAAACTCATACTAGAATAGCTAGTTTTATAAGCTCCCAAAAAGAGCAAACATTTTTCGTTTCCAACTTTTCTGTGGGTATAAGATTTGTTTTGGATAGCCTTACTAAAGGAAGTAATGTTTTATACCTAAAAGATGATTACCCTTCACTTGTTGATGCTGTTGAAGAAAGGGATTTCAATCATTTTAGTATAATGATTGAGGAGCATTTAGAGGAAAAGATAGAACATGCTTTATCTCAAAAAATGTTTAATGTTTTGGTAATCAGTATCGTTCAGTTTACCCATGGTTTAAAAATTGATTTTGATTTTTTAGCTTATCTCAAAGAAAAACATCCAAAATTACTCATCATCGGAGATGCAACTCAACACATTGGAACAGACCTTTTTGACTTTAACTCTTCACCTTTTGATGCTATAGTCTGCAGTGGGTACAAATGGTTATTGGCGGGTTTTGGTAATGGTTTTATTGCCTTATCAGATCAATTTTTCGAGGAGTCGAGGCTTAGTCGTGAGGATTTTCGTAAAAAGGTGTTTTCCGGACATTTTAACATATTGGGTGCAGCATCACTAGTTTTTGCATTGGATTATTTAGAGGTTAATGATTTTGAAAAATTGGTTAAAAAAAACAAAGTGCTTAGTCAAAAATTAAGAAAAGAACTCCTCAAAATTGGTTTGATATCTGAATACCACAAGCGGAAATCTCAAAGTTCTATCGTTAGCATTGCAACGGAAGAGGCTCTGTTAAAACAATTGGAAGACCAAGGGGTTAGGGCATCATATAGGGGCAAATATCTCCGATTTTCTGTACATTTTTACAATTCCATTCAGGAAATTGAAAAATTAACTGGCCTGATTAGGCAATTGGTTAAAGTTTGACCTAAATCGCAACTTTCCCTCGAATCAGCGGGTGTGGGTTATACCCATTGAGTGTGAAATCTTCGTATTTAAAATCAAAAATATTCTTGACTTCAGGGTTTAAAACCATTTCAGGCAGTGGTTTTGGGCTTCGACTGAGTTGTTCCGCTAATTGCTTGCGATGATTATAGTAAACATGAACATCTCCAAACGTATGGACAAAGGTACCTGGTTTTAGACCACAGACCTGGGATACCATCAAATTTAAGAGAGCATAGGATGCGATGTTAAAAGGAACTCCCAAAAACAAATCAGCACTTCTTTGATACAGTTGACAAGAGAGCTTTCCCTCGGCTACATAAAATTGAAAAAACGCATGGCATGGAGGAAGAGCAGCTTTTTGATTGGCTACATTTTCAGAAAACGATACAGAGGTATCAGGCATAACACTTGGATTCCAAGCTGATACAAGCATTCTTCTGCTATCCGGATTAGTTTTCAAAGTTTCTATAACTGTTTTGATTTGATCGATACCTTCATTATTCCAATTCCTCCATTGGTGACCATAAACTGGTCCCAAATCTCCTTTTTTATCAGCCCATTCATTCCAAATTCTTACACCATTCTGATTTAAATAATTGATATTGGTATCACCTTTTAAGAACCAAAGAAGTTCGTGAATAACAGATTTTACATGTATTTTTTTGGTAGTAATAAGTGGAAATCCCGCTGCTAAATCAAACCGCATTTGGTAGCCAAAAACACTCTTTGTTCCAGTTTTCGTCCTGTCAGTTTTGCTTACCCCATGATCCTGTATGAATTTTACTAAATCTAAATATTGTTGCATGCTTTTTGAAGATATAGTTTCAAAAATAAGTCATGGTGATATTACAATGTTTTTGAATTGAAAATAGTTTTCAAAAAAAGATTAACAGTTATCTTTTAGACTCTCTTTTTGAAATTTCGTCACGAATCTTGATTGCCTTTTCATAATCTTCTAGATTCACCAATTTGTCTAAAAGTGATTTCAGCTTTGAAAGAGAAATTTTTTTCAAATTTTCTGGAACAGTATTTTGTTTACTTTGTTCTTTAACAAAATTTTGAATCCAGTTTTCACTTCCTTTGTTTTTTTTGTCCTCTTTTATGGTGCTCTCGTCAAAACCAGCTTGTTTAAGAATAGAATCGTAAATAAATATTGGAGCTCCCCCAAATCGTAAGGCCATTGCAATAGCATCGGAAGTTCTTGCATCAATGATTTCCTCAATTTTATCTCTTTCACAAATCATGCTAGAGAAAAAAACCCCGTCTACTAATTTGTGAATAATCACCTGTTTTATGTAAATATTAAACCTTTCAGCAAAATTTTTAAAAAGGTCGTGGGTTAAGGGACGTTTCGGTTTTAGCTCTTTTTCTAGTGCAATGGCAATGGATTGTGCCTCAAAACCGCCAATAATAATGGGTAAACTTCTATTTCCGTTTACTTCACTTAAAATAAGAGCATAGGCACCTGTTTGTGTTTCGCTATAGGAAATTCCTTTAATGTTTAATTCAATTAATTTCATAGTATCAAGTAATACCAAATTAGTAAAATTATCCAGCAAACCAGAACAAAAGAATGGTTTTGTAACCATTTTATCGGAAAAAACATGAATGCTATAACTACTTATCCGTTAGCATTTAATTAAATTTGTGATGCAAAAATTATTTTGATGAAAACTATTCAATTCAGAGAGGCTATTTGCGAAGCCATGTCGGAAGAAATGAGGAGAGATGAAACCATTTACTTGATGGGGGAAGAGGTTGCCGAATACAATGGTGCTTACAAGGCCTCAAAAGGGATGCTTGATGAATTTGGAGATAAGCGTGTGATTGACACACCAATTTCAGAAATGGGTTTTTCAGGAATTGGTGTAGGTTCGACAATGACCGGAAACCGTCCTATAATCGAATTCATGACCTTCAATTTTGCTTTGGTAGGGATTGATCAAATCATCAATAATGCTGCTAAGATTCGTCAGATGTCAGGAGGTCAATTTCCCTGCCCAATTGTGTTTAGGGGACCTACAGCATCTGCAGGTCAATTGGGCGCAACTCATTCTCAAGCTTTTGAAAGTTGGTATGCCAACTGTCCAGGGTTGAAAGTAATTGTTCCCTCTAACCCATTCGATGCTAAAGGTCTTTTGAAGTCTGCTATTAGAGATGATGACCCCATAATTTTTATGGAGTCAGAACAAATGTATGGAGACAAAGGGGAAGTCCCCGAGGGAGAATATACCCTTCCCATTGGAGTTGCCGACATCAAAAGAGAAGGGAAAGACGTAACCATTGTATCTTTTGGTAAAATAATCAAAGTTGCTTATGCTGCTGCTGAGGCCTTATCAACAGAAGGTATTGAATGTGAAATTATAGACCTCAGAACAATTAGACCCATGGATCACGAGGCTATTTTCAACTCGGTTAAAAAAACCAACAGATTGGTTATTCTTGAGGAGTCTTGGCCTTTTGGAAATATTTCTACTGAAATAACTTTTCAGGTTCAAAATAAAATATTTGATTTTCTTGATGCACCTATAGAAAGAATAAATACTGCTGACACACCAGCACCTTATTCTCCTGTTTTATTGGCTGAGTGGCTACCTAATAGGGACGATGTGATCAAAGCTGTAAAAAAAGTGATGTATATGAACTGAAATTTCACTTATCCTCATCCACAAACTTTATGCTCAAATTTTACCAATTCCTAATAGTTATTATTCTTTGTCCAAGTTAGTTTCTCTATTAATCAGAAATCAAATAAGTAATGGTAGATGAACAAAAAATTCCTAGATACTAGGCCTGTTTATATTAAATAGTTATTCCAAGGAAAATATAGATATAGAAAAACCTTATCAAAATTAAAACATCTATGTGTAGAGTTCCACCCTGCATTTTACTCTAATCCGATAGGCCGATAGTTTTGAATTGCAGCAGTGTTTTAGAGCTGATTTAGACTTCGTTTGAGATGTTTTACTAAAAAACTTGCTGAATGGGGGGGAGACCCCAATCTCCCGAATTCGGTGAAAGGTTAAATGGTAGGAGTATTTTTGAAAACATCTTCGAAGCGAATGCTATTGTCTGTCATATCAAATTCTTTTTCTGCCTCAATAGTAATTGTATTTTCAGGCTTTTCGATTTTTTCTCCCATAGGATCTCCTCCATCAATTGCAATGGTTGGGGCAATCACTAATGCTACGACTGACATTAATTTCAATAGAATATTAAGAGAAGGGCCTGAAGTATCCTTAAATGGATCTCCAACGGTATCACCTACCACTGATGCTTTGTGAGCATCAGATCCTTTTCTTCCATCGGATTCTATCATTTTTTTTGCATTGTCCCATGCACCTCCTGCGTTTGATTGGAAAATAGCCATCAGTATACCACAAGTGGTAACACCGGCCAAAAGTCCTCCTAGCATTTCTGCACCTCCCAATAGGCCTACAGTTACAGGCACTAATATGGCCAATAGTCCGGGCATTACCATTTCTTTTATGGAGGCTTTGGTTGAAATTTCAACACATTTTTCGTAATCTGCTTTACCGTCAGCAGCATCAAAAATAGCTCGATCTTTGACGTTGGCTTTAGAAATATCAGCGTCGTATTTTCTCATGATTTCAAGCGCTGCTTTCAATTCAGGAATGTCTTTGAATTGTCTTCTCACTTCTTCGATCATTGACATGGCTGCCCGTCCAACTGCATTCATGGAGAGTGCTGAAAAAACAAATGGCAACATTCCACCCACAAGAAGTCCTGCCATTACTTTGGGTTTAGAAACATCGATTGCAGTTACGTTAGCAACTTGCATAAAGGCTGAGAACAAAGCCAAGGCAGTTAGGGCAGCAGAGGCAATGGCAAAACCCTTTCCGATCGCAGCAGTAGTATTACCTACAGCGTCCAATTTATCTGTACGCTCTCTTACTTCGGCAGGTAATTCTGCCATTTCAGCAATTCCACCAGCATTATCTGAGATGGGTCCATATGCATCAACAGCCAATTGAATGCCTGTATTAGCCAACATCCCTACAGCAGCAATTGCAATACCATACAATCCCGCGTAGTGATGAGAAATTAAAATCGCTGCAGCGATAAGTAGAATGGGAATCATGGTCGACATCATACCCACCCCCAAACCGGCAATAATATTAGTGGCTGATCCAGTTTCAGATTGACGAACAATCGCAGAAACAGGTTTGGTTCCCGTTCCTGTGTAATACTCAGTAATTTTTCCAACACCCAAACCGGCAACCAATCCGGAAATGGTAGCTAGAAATACTCCCATTGCCCCGAAAGGTAAATCCTCTGTTGATTCAGGAATCATTATTTGAATAACAAAATAGGATACAATCACCATCAAACCGGCTGATCCAAATTCTCCTATATTTAATGCAGTTTGAGGATTGCCACCTTCTTTAACTTTTACAAAAAAGGTTCCTATGATGGATATCACAATCCCTAAAGCTGCAAGTACAAGTGGAAGATAGACAGCGCCCAATCCTCCAAATTCAGATGTGATTATAAAAGCTCCTAGAACCATGGCACCAATTATAGAACCTACATAAGACTCAAACAAATCAGCTCCCATACCGGCAACGTCTCCTACGTTGTCACCTACATTGTCTGCAATGGTTGCAGGGTTTAGGGGGTGATCTTCAGGGATTCCTGCTTCAACTTTACCAACCAGGTCAGCACCAACATCGGCTGCTTTGGTGTAAATTCCACCACCCACTCTTGCAAACAAGGCAATGGAAGAGGCACCCATAGAAAATCCAGTTAATACATTTAAAACAGTACTCAAGTTTTCGGCACCGGGCCAGATATTCTGATATATGGCAAATAAACTACTCAAACCCAGTACACCCAAGCCGACGACACCAAGCCCCATTACTGAACCTCCTATAAAAGCGACTTCCAAGGCTTTCCCCAGAGAATCTCTGGCAGCATTCGTTGTTCTTACATTGGCTTTGGTGGCCACACGCATTCCGATAAACCCAGCAAGTGCAGAGCAAATGGCCCCCACTACAAAGGATAGTGCAACCATTCCGTGTGATCCTTCTTCATTGCTTCCTTTGATGTATAAAAGCACAGCTAAGCAAGCCACAAAAATGAATAAGATTCTGTATTCAGCCTTAAGGAAAGACATGGCTCCTTTGGAGATGTTTTTGGCAATGGTTGCCATTTTTTCATTGCCGACCTCTTGTTTGGCAATCCAATTATTTTTGATAAATACAAACAGCAAGCCTAAAAGTCCGAAAGAAGGTAAAAATTCAATAACAAATTCCATGTTGTAATCGTTTTTTAATGGGCCCAAAATTAGTAAAACCATTCCTAAAAAAAACAATATAAAGCCTATAAATTTTATCGATTTATAACTAAAAAAACCAAGGGTTTTGAATTTTTATAAAAAGCCGTTCAATTCGGCATCAATTTTTTCAATGATTTTACCCAAATCTTCTTTGTTTTCAACAAAATCGATCTGGTCAACGTCAACAATCACTAATTTTCCTTTTTTATAAGTTGAAATCCATGCCTCATATCTTTCATTCAATCGACTCAGATATTCTATACTTATTGAGTTTTCATACTCTCTTCCTCTTTTATGAATTTTATGAACCAAACTAGGAATACTACTTCTTAAGTAAATTAAGATGTCAGGACCCTGCACCATAGACTCCATTAATTTAAAAAGGGATTGATAGTTTTTGAAATCTCTCTGATTCATCAATCCCATGGCATGAAGATTAGGTGCAAAAATATGTGCATCCTCATATATAGTCCGATCTTGAATGAAGTTCATATTGGTTTCTTTAAAACGATTTAATTGACGAAATCTACTGTTTAAAAAATAGATTTGAAGGTTAAAAGACCATCGTTCCATTTGGTTGTAGAAATCATCCAAATAAGGATTGTCAATTACGTCTTCAAAATGAGCCTCCCAACCGTAATGTTTTGAGAGTAATTCTGCAAGACTAGTTTTTCCAGCACCTATATTTCCGGCTATGGAGAAATACATATTAGATTTTTTGTTGGCAGAAAGATAATTACTTTATTTGTTTTGGGGCTTTTTAGATGATTGATTTTTTGTCAAATAATTGGATTTGATTTCCACATCATATAAATATTGAAAAACAAATAAATTATTTTTTATTTTTAAAAAATTATAATACATTTGTACTCAAACGAGGAAGGATTTGACTGATTGCAACCTCTTAAAAAAATGCTAAAGCAGTAGTTGCTTTAAGACGTACTTTGTCAAATCCCCACAGTAAAGCAACAAGTAAATGTCTTATTTTTTTACTTCCGAATCTGTTAGTGAGGGCCATCCTGATAAGGTTTCCGACCAAATTAGTGACGCACTGCTTGATAACTTTATTGCTTTTGACCCCGAAAGTAAGGTCGCTTGTGAAACCTTAGTCACAACTGGGCAAGTCATACTAGCTGGAGAGGTTAAAAGTCATACTTACATTGACGTACAAAGCATCGCCCGTGAAACCATTAACAAGATCGGTTATACTAAAGACGAATACCAGTTTAGTGGAAATTCTTGTGGAGTGATTTCTTTAATCCATGAACAATCACAAGACATAAACAGAGGGGTTGACAGAGCTGAAAAAGAAAATCAAGGAGCTGGTGACCAAGGAATTATGTTTGGTTATGCAACTGATGAAACTCACAACTACATTCCATTAGCGCTGGATTTATCACACAAAATACTTATTGAGTTGGCCGCTCTCAGAAGAGAAAACAAACACATTACTTATCTCCGACCTGATGCTAAATCACAAGTAACGATTGAGTATAGTGACCAAGGGAAACCCTTGCGCATTGACACTATAGTAGTTTCGACTCAACATGATCAATTCTTGGATGATGATGAAAAGATGCTCGAAAAAATTAAAAGCGACATTACAAATATCGCCATACAAAATGTGATACAAAAAGAACCTGCTCACATTCAAAAACTATTCAATGAAGATATTACCTATCACATTAATCCTACGGGGAAATTTGTGATTGGTGGTCCTCATGGAGATACGGGATTGACAGGGAGAAAAATTATTGTTGATACCTATGGAGGAAAAGGAGCACATGGAGGGGGAGCTTTCAGCGGAAAAGACCCTAGTAAAGTAGACCGGAGCGCTGCTTATGCGGCGAGACATATTGCCAAAAACCTTGTGGCGGCAGGAGTTTCCAAAGAAATATTGGTTCAATTGAGCTATGCTATTGGAGTGGTAGAGCCAACTTCCATTAACATCAATACTTACAACACTTCCATAGTTTCTCTTTCTGACCCGGAAATTGCTAAAAAGGTAATCGAAATTTTCGATCTGCGCCCATATGCCATCGAAAATAGACTTAAACTACGAAACCCCATTTACCTTGAAACTGCTGCTTATGGTCACATGGGAAGACAGCCCAAAAAGATTTCAAAGGTCTTTGAATCACCCTACAGTGGTAGAGTTGAAAAGACTGTTGAACTTTTTACTTGGGAAAAACTAGATTATTTAAATGAAATTAAAAACACTTTCAATTTATGAGCCTAAAACTTGCAACTAATGCACTTCATGCGGGGCATGACGTGACACAAACACAGGGAACCAGAGCCGTTCCTATTTATCAAACCTCTTCTTATGTATTTAATGACTCAGATCATGCAGCCAATTTGTTTGCACTGGCAGAGTCAGGATACATATACACCCGACTTAACAACCCTACCAACGATGTTCTTGAACAGAGGTTGGCAGCAGTTGAGGGCGGTGTTGCAGCAGTTGCTACCGCATCCGGTACAGCAGCTATTGCAACCACATTCATGAGCCTACTTAAGGCAGGAGATCACATTGTGGCATCCAGCAGTCTCTATGGTGGGACCTATAACATGCTTAACAATACTTTACCTCGATTTGGAATCACTACCACATTTATTGATCCAGACGATGTGGAGAACTTTGCAAAAGCTGTGCAGCCCAATACAAGAGCATTTTTTGCTGAATCATTGGGGAATCCCAAGTTGGATGTTTTGGATTTAAGTGGAATTAGTGCCCATGCTAAAGCGGCAAAAGTTCCTTTTATCGTAGACAATACCATCGCTACTCCGGCTTTGTTGAATCCCATATCCCACGGTGCCAATATTGTAATCCATTCACTGACCAAGTATATTACAGGAAATGGAACGACAATTGGTGGTGTAATCATCGATGCGGGAACCTTTGATTATTCAAATGGAAACTTCCCGGAATTCACTGAGCCATCTCCTTCTTATCACGGATTGAAGTATCACGATGCATTGGGTCCAATTGCCTTTATCGCAAGGGTAAGAGTAGAAGGCCTAAGAGATTTGGGAAGTGCTCCAAGTCCGCTCAATAGCTTTCAAGTCATTCAAGGTTTGGAAACCTTAGAAGTTAGAATGCAAAAACATTCAGAAAATGCTTTGGAACTTGCCCAATGGTTAGAGTCTCGTGACGAAGTTAGCTGGATAAACTATCCTGGACTGGAGTCTTCTGAATATGCGGATTTGGCAAAACAATATCTACCGAATGGACAAAGTGGTATTGTCACTTTTGGATTAAAAAAGGGATTTGAAGCCGCCAAAAAAGTTACTGAAAGCACCAAAATATTTGCGCTTTTGGCTAACATTGGAGACACTAAGTCATTGATCATTCACCCTTCTAGTACTACTCACTCTCAGTTAAACGAGGAGGAACAAAAAAGTACTGGGGTAACTCCTGATTTGGTCAGACTATCTGTTGGAATCGAGAACTTGGATGACCTGAAGAACGATTTAGATCAGGCACTTAAGAGTATATAATTTATTTTAGTGGCTGAGGTTAAAACCATATCCATCAATAATTTCCATACCGATTCAGGTATTGTTTATGATAAAATCGATTTGCACTATCAGCACTTTGGACAGTCATTTGAACATGCACCTGTAGTTCTTATCAATCACTCTTTGACCGGCGACTCCAATGTCGCCGGTCAAAAAGGTTGGTGGACTGAAATTGTTGGCTCCAACCTCACTATAGATACCCTTCATTACTCTATACTGGCGTTTAACATACCCGGAAACGGAGCCAATGAATCCACTCTCGAAAATTACAATGATTTTCATACCGGTGATATTGCTGAAATTTTTTATCAGGGATTACAGATTTTAGGTATTCATAAACTATTTGCCATAATTGGTGGGTCAATTGGAGGTGGAATTGCCTGGGAAATGGCTGCTTTATATCCTGCCTTGACCGAGAATTTAATTCCTGTCGCGGCTGACTGGAAAGCTTCGGATTGGATCATCGCCAATACATTTCTTCAAAAAAGACTATTGGATAATTCCAGTGAACCCCTAAGAGACGCTCGAATCCATGCGATGCTAACCTATCGAACCCCTGCTTCTTTTGAAGAGCGTTTTGGTAGAACTATCAATAACGAGAAAAACTTGTTTAATGTTGAAAGTTGGCTTGTCCATCATGGCGAAAAACTGGAAGATCGATTTCTATTGCAAGCCTATAAAACCATGAATCATCTTTTAGCTTCTATCGATATTACACGCAAGGGAGATAGCTTGGAAAAACTCATTGAAACCATATCTTCCAACATACATCTTATAGCCATTGATAGTGACCTCTTTTTTACGGCAGAGGAGGACCAAAAAACCCTAAAAAGGGGAAAAAAAATAAAAGAAAACATTTTTTATCATGAAATAAAGTCGATTCATGGACACGATGCTTTTTTGATAGAAAACATTAAAGTATCAAAAATTCTTAGTAAAATTTTCAAATCCAATTCAACTTATCCTCAATAAGATGAAAGTAAAAATAAATAGGTTTTATCTTGTAATGGATTTTTTTAAGTTTTAGGTTAGGCAAAATGTCGTAAAGCGGATATAAATGTCCCAATTATTCGTAGGCTAAAGCCATTGAATTCATTCAAACAACTCTATCAAATTCCCTCCCGTTTTAACATGGATTTAGCTCAGGATTTAATTCATTCTATTGACAAGGTTAAAGACAATGGAGTCATTTCAAAATAGGGGTAGAGCGTGTATTAAGCAAATCAAAGTAAAAAAAAATAAGGCGTTCCCTTATTAAATTATTAAAGTATGGGCAAATCCAAAAACGTTAAAAAAATTGCAGCTGACTTTTTTTAATCACCTTTTTGTGATGGCATTGAAATGCTTTTCTAACCCCTCATTCTTTTTTTGTAGGTTAAGAATCTTAAGGCCATTATTATGAGCAAAGTCAAAAACCGCTGGTCGCATATCCAGTTGTGTATGAAATGTCAACTCATACTCAAAATCAAAGGTGTTGACTACTCTTTTAATGTTAGGAATTTTTTGAAGTGCCACATTTTCTACTCGATAATCAAAAGTCACAGAAACCACCTGACGATTTTCATTATTTAACTCCTCAAGCGTTTGATTCAAAACTACTGTGCCTTTATTCAAAATGACCACCTTGTCACACATTGCCTCCACTTCTTGTAAAATATGAGTAGAGAGAAAAACCAATTTTTCTTTCCCAAGGCTTCGGATCAGTTTTCTAATTTCGACTACTTGATTGGGATCTAGCCCTGTGGTTGGCTCGTCTAAGATCAAGTATTGTGGGTTATGAACTATTGCTGCAGCCAAGCCTATCCTTTGTTTGTACCCTTTGGAGAGAGTTCCAATTTTTTTATGCTTCTGCTCTTTTAGTCCAGTTTTTTCAATGATTTTCTCAAAGAGAGGGTTTTTTAAACCGTATAAATCTCCTACAAATTTAAGATACTCTTTTACATACATTTCAGAGTATAGCGGATTGTTTTCCGGTAGATAGCCCATTTTTTGTTGTATTTTTTTTACTTCCTCTCGCAAATCAAAAGCTCCAATCGAAATTTCTCCCTCCCATTGATTCAAGTATCCGGTCAAAATTTTCATCAAAGTAGTTTTTCCTGCACCATTAGGACCCAACAAGCCAATCACTCCATTTTTATCAAAAGTCAATGAAATATTATTTAAAGCAACAGTCTTGCCGTAATTTTTATACAAGTTTCTGATAGTAATACCCAAGGTTTATTTTTCTTTATCGTTTGGTTAAAAAAAGATATATTAAACTAGTTTAATGGGTTCCTTTTTAAATTAATCCCACCAAATTTAGCAAAAATGAATTTTCAAAAAGGAAAAATAAAATCTAGCCTCATTTCAACTATGGACGATGATTAAGAATTTGATCCATCACCCAGCTTGTATGGACTGCAGTTTGCCCATTTGAAGGATGTGAAAAATTTTCCTCAAAGAGATGTTTTTTCATGTTTTCGACATGTGACATTTGAACGTGTTTGGGATTTTTTATAAAAATTTCAACTTTTCCCCCCTCTTTTTCTAATATTAATGGATTTTCTTCAAAAACAGAAAACTGTATTTTCCCTTTGCTACCAAAAATTTCAACACGATCCATAGGTTCTATTCCAAAATTCCAAACACCAACCCCGGTAATTCCTCCCTTGTGAAGCCAACAGGATGAAATAGCATCCTTTGCCGAATACAAGCCTTGCTGGTTAAGGCTAATACCTGAAACCTTTTGAATTTCTCCCAAAAAGTAGGTAAACAAATCAAGACCATGACTGGCCAGATCATCAAAATATCCCCCTGGCGCAACCTTAAAGTCCGTTCGCCAGTTGTATGAACCTAATAAATCCATTTTATTAGGGGATTGACTCATGTGCCAATTGATGTGTCTGACATCCCCAATTTCATGATCCACTAACCACTTTCTAACTTGGTTGAAACGAGGCATTGATCGACGGTAATAAGCAACAAAAAGAGGGGTTTCTCTTTTTTTAAAAGCTCTCTCTATCTTTTGACTCTCTTCAAATGTGGGGGCTAAAGGTTTCTCGATACAACAAGGTTTTCCTACTTCAGCGACTTTAAGAGCATAAAATAAATGACTGTCTGGTGGGGTTGCAATATATACCGCGTCTATATCTACATCGTTTATCAAGGCGTTTGCGTCGGTATAATATTTTTCAATTCCATGGCGCTGCGCGTAGTCTTTGAGTTTTTTCTCATTCCTTCTCATTACGGCTTTCAACTGAAAACCTACTGTTTTTTGATAGGCCGGACCGCTTTTTAACTCTGTTACTTCTCCACAACCAATGATCCCCCATCGAATTGGATTTAAATTGGTTGTATTCACCATTTTAAAATATTTATTTTTCAAAGATATTATTTTCCCACAGAAGGGTTATTTAAACAAAAATGTATTAATTCGATTTATCTTGAATCTAGTTGCTAGTAAGTATATAAAACATATTATTGATAAAAGAAACCATAGATTTAAAAACTGATGAACTTTTGAAAAATAGAGTCGAATAGGCTATCAGTCAATATAAAAAGAAAAATAATCATTGAAATCATTTGTTTTTGTAAAAAGCTATTATAAATTTGTCCCGATATTTAAGAAATGAGCACCAATTTTTTTTACTACAACAACTTTTATTACTTCTATACTGAGGATGGAAGGACTTTGTAGTAATCTATTAATATAGCAAACAAAGAGTCCTGATTTATCGGGACTTTTTTTTTTGAACCATGATAAAAAAAATAGCAATACAGGGGATCAAAGGATCTTTCCACGATCAGGTGGTAGAAGAAAACTATCCTTATGGCCCGGAGTTAATTCAATCCCCTTCTTTTGATGCTCTAGCCCAAGCAGTAGCCTCGGGTACTTGTGATCAGGCAGTGATGGCAATAGAAAATTCTATTGCGGGGTCCATTTTGCCAAATTACGCTCTTTTGGATCAATACGAACTAGTCATTACGGGTGAGCATTATCTCAGTATTGAACACAATTTAATGGCCCTTGTTGGACAAAAAATAGAAGATATCCAAGAAGTCCATTCGCATCCTATGGCCTTGTTGCAGTGTAAAATTTTCTTTCGTGATTACCCTCATATTAAATTGGTAGAGAGTAATGACACTGCAGAGGAGGCAATGAGAATCAGTGAGAAAAAGATTACAGCTCGTGGTGCAATTGCCGGAAATAGAGCCGCAGAAATTTACGGTTTGGAAATTTTAAGCCCTTCCATCCAAACTATCAAAAACAACGTCACCCGTTTTGTAATTGTCCAAAAAGCCAAAGCAGAAAAATCAAATGACATCAACAAAGCAGCGTGGAAATTTGTTTTGGATCACAAACGTGGAAGCTTAGCTACAGCCCTAAATGTTGTAAGCGACTGCAATCTCAACCTGACAAAAATACAATCCCTGCCGGTTATCGAAACTCCAGGGAAATATGCTTTTTTCGTTGATGTCACTTTCGACCAACTCAAAGACTATATTAAAGCCAAATCACTCTTAGAAATAATGGCCACCGCCTTTAAGGTGCTGGGTGAATATCGTTCTGGAAAATCATGAAAGCCCGAAGATTAAATACCGTTCAAGAATACTATTTCTCCAAAAAGTTGAGAGAGGTTGCCGATATGGTGGCAGAGGGTAAGCCCGTTATCAATATGGGTATCGGCAGTCCGGATCTTCCTGCCCCCCAAACAGTTGTAGCCGCACTCAAAGACAGTTTCAATAACCCAAAGGTACATCAGTATCAAAGTTATCAAGGGCTTCCAGAGTTGCGTCAAGCCATTTCCGATTTTTACCAAAAATACTATCACCACACGGCTGATCCCAAAAGTGAAATTCTTCCCCTCATGGGGTCCAAGGAGGGAATAATGTTCATCTCCATGGCCTTTTTAAACCCCGGTGACAAAGCCTTGATCCCCAATCCCGGTTACCCGACCTATCAGTCTGTAACCCGACTGGTAGAGGCAGAACCCGTTTTTTACGCTTTAAAAGCAGATAATCAATGGCAACCCGATTTAAAGGCTTTGGATCAAATGGACTTGACAGCTGTCAAGCTCATGTGGGTGAACTATCCCCACATGCCCACAGGAGCTAATGCTCAGAAGGATACTTTTGAGAAATTAATTCGCTGGGCAAAGAAGAAAGGCATTTTATTGGTCAACGACAATCCCTACAGCTTTGTTTTGACCGATCAACCCCAAAGCATGATGTCTGTCCCCGGTGCAAAGGAAGTAGGGATGGAATTAAACTCCTTAAGTAAGTCATTCAACATGGCGGGCTGGCGCGTCGGAATGCTCTTGGGAAATGAAGAAAACATCAATACTGTTTTAAAGGTCAAAAGCAATATGGATTCGGGGATGTTCTATGGAATTCAGAAGGGATCCATCGCTGCACTTCAGGCTGAAGAATCTTGGTTCAAAAAATTGAATTGTGTTTATACCCAAAGGAGAAAACTGATTTTTGAACTGGCCGACCTTTTGAACACAGATTTCGATATTCAAAGCAGCGGACTTTTCGTATGGGCCAAGCTGCTTGACAACTCCAAATCTTCGGAAGAATACATAGAGGAAATTTTACAAAAGCACCATGTTTTTATAGCGCCTGGCAATATATTTGGTAGCCAAGGCGAAGGATACATTCGTTTCTCCCTTTGTGTGGAGGCGGGACAAATCAGCAAAGCCATAGAAAGAATCAGTAAATCATGAAAGTAGGTGTAATAGGTGTTGGATTAATAGGAGGTTCGCTGGCGCTGTCTGCCCGGGAACACGTTCCTGACATAGAAATTTACGGAAGCAATAGGAGTGAAGAGAATTTGCAAAATTCTTTGGACTTGGGATTGATCGATTTTAGATTAGAGGATGCCCTGATCAAGCAAATGGATGTCATTCTTCTGGCCATTCCGGTTGACGTGGCAATGGAACGATTGGTTGACTTGTTGGATGAGGTCAACGACAATGCTTTGATAATGGATTTTGGGTCTACTAAATCTGCTATTTGCCAACAGGTGGCTTTACATTCCAAACGTGGACAATTTTTGGCCACCCACCCCATTGCAGGAACTGAATATTCTGGCCCTACGGCAGCATTGCCGGATTTGTTTCAAGACAAGATTCAAATTCTATGTGAAACTCAAAAAACCCGTCCCGATCTTTTAGAATGGGCCCTAGATTGGTT
>MDTG01155851.1_pt1 | contig 21570 bp, 16 predicted proteins | sample 811421 | NCBI WGS metagenome assembly MDTG01 (sample SAMN05326645, study PRJNA326480) | marine metagenome | isolation source: seawater | place: Pacific Ocean: South East | collected 2011 | reverse complement strand
GTGGCTCGGAAGGAGCCGCCTGGATTACCCTGGGGGTACGCCCGACGGTAGTAGCGAATGGGTGTGCCCCAGGCATCGACGATCACCTTGGGAGCGTTGCGGTCATACCCAGCATCACCGGGGAAGTAGACCTGCGGAGCACCACTGGAAGGATCGATGCTGCCCGTATCCCACGCACGCGGATTGTCAGCCGAAACACCAAGCGATCCGATGATCGATTCGTCCTTGAGTTCCAGATACGGCCCGAGGACCTTGCCATTGGCAGAAGGCCTTCGGGTCACAAGCGGTCCGGATCCGGATTCATCGCAGCCCAGCAGACCACCGGTGTCCGGGTCACGAGTCGCACCCCAGACGCCATCGGGGCCGGGGTTTCGAATTCCAGGACGATTGGCCGTGCCGTTGGGATCACCGCCGAAACCATCCTGTTCCTGATCGCCGTAGCCGATCAGATATTCAGCCGGAGAGGTGTAGGAATACCACCCCTGCATCTGGGATAGATAATTCGGGGCACCATCACCACCAGTCGTGTCCGTGATCGGGACGGCATCGACCAGCCCACGATCATTGTCGAGAACCGGCGGCAGATAACCGGTGTCCTCGCGGAACCGGCTGGTCGCCTGCGACATCGCCGTCATGACCGCACGGGTGCTGGCCACACGAGCGGTCTCGCGAACGCCCCCGACCGTGACGACGAGAATGGTCAACAGGATCGTCATGATCCCGATCGTCACCAGAAGTTCCGTCATCGTGAAAGCTCTACGCCAGGTAGCCATGGACTCTTTCCTTGAATAGCCGGACATCAGCTGTTGGCCGTGTCTGAAACATTGGTGATGAGCTTGACCAGCGGGAGGAACAACGCGATGACGATGAAGCCGACCGCGCCACCGAGGCAGACGACCAGCAGCGGCTCGAGAAGGCTCAGAAGCGACTGGACGGCCACGTCGACCTCTTCGTCGTAGTTGTCGGCGATCTTCATCAACATGACATCCATGTCGCCGGTTTCCTCACCGACGTCGATCATGTTCACCACGAGGGAATCGACGACCTTGGACTCCCTGAGCGGCTCGGCGAAGGTCTCGCCCTCCCGGATGGAGTCATGCACATTCGTCAGCGCCTTCTCGAAGACGTAGTTGCCGCACGTATCGCGCGTGATTTTGATCGCCTCGAGAATCGGCACACCGGCCGAGACGAGTGTTCCAAGCGTACGCGTGAATCGGGCTACCGTGCTCTTCTCGACCAGACCGGCGATCACGGGGATGTGAAGCAGGGTCCAATCGGTGACGGCCCGACCGATGTCGGTGCGACGGAAGATCTTCAGGACGAAGAACAGCACGAATGGCGCCGCCACGAGATAGACGAACCCGGGGATATCCTGGCCCTTGCCGGCCATCCAACCACTGGCATCGATGAGAAACTGGGTCGGGGCGGGCAGTTCGGTGTTGAAGTCGTTGAAGATCTCCTCGAACTTGGGAATGACGAAGATCATGATGCCCGAGACGATCACGATGGCGATCAGGATGACCACGATCGGATAGATCATCGCACCCTTGATGCGACGCTTGAGCCGTTCGGCCTTCTCCATGAAGTTGGCCAGACGCTGAAGGATGACATCGAGAACACCGCCGATTTCACCGGCATTGACCATCTTGCTGTAGAGACGATCGAAGGCCTTGGGGTTCTTGGCCATCGCTTCGGACAGTGCCGTACCCGATTCGACATCCTCCACGACCAGTCCGAGAACCTCCTTGAGCTTGCCGCCCTTCTGCTGCTGCTCGAGAATCTGCAGCGAACGAAGCAGTGGCAGGCCAGCATCCTGGAGTGTGGAGAGCTGACGGGTGAACAGCGTCAGATTCTTCTTCTTAACACCACCGAATGAAATCGAGAGGCTCTTCTTCTTCTTCTTGGTTCCGGAATCATCATCGGCCTTCTTCTTCTTGCCGAAGTCGAAGGACAGGAATGATTTCTTCTTGGGCTTGTCGCCGCCAGCTGGAGTAGCAGCCTTCTCCTTGCCCTTCTGTTCACGAACGGAAGTGGGAAAGTGCCCTTGGCCACGAATCTGCTGGATGGCTTCTTCAGATGAACCGGCATCGATCGCACCACGCTGTGGCTTGCCCGTCGCATCCAGTGCTTCATATTGATAGGTCGGCATGATTTTCTACCCGCTGGGGGCTACTCCTCGGCAATCGTTTCGCGGACAACTTCATCGATGGTGGTTCGACCGTCGTAGATCGACATCAGCCCTGTTTCACGCAACGTCCTCATCCCTCGACGACGACATTCGGCCTTCAGACCGGCCGTGGACGTCTGAGCGACGATCTTTTCACGCAGCCCGTCATCGAGAACCATGATTTCGTACAACGCCAGTCGGCCTCGGTAGCCGGTTCCGTTGCAATTGTCGCAGCCGTCACCTCTGAAGAACGTGCGGCCGGCCACTTCAGATGGCCGAAGCTCCAGTTCCATCAGCTCGGCCTCGGACGGTTCGTACTCGACCTTGCACTTGTCGCAGATTCGGCGAACAAGCCGCTGGGCGACGATGGCTTCCACGGTGGCGGTGATCAGGAACGTCTCGACACCAAGATCGACCATTCGGAGAATGGTCGAGGGAGCGTCGTTGGTATGCAGGGTCGAGAAGACCAGGTGACCGGTCAGTGAGGCCTGAATGGCGATCTGGGCGGTCTCGAGATCGCGGATCTCACCGACCAGAATCGTGTCTGGGTCCTGACGAAGGAATGAACGCAGAAGACGGGCAAACGTCAGATCCTGATCGTTGTTGACCTGACATTGGATCAGGCCGTCGATGTCGTATTCAACCGGATCCTCGGCGGTGAGAATCTTGGTGTCGGGATCATTGAGTTCCGACAAGGCCGCATAGAGAGTCGTGGTCTTGCCTGACCCCGTGGGGCCCGTGATCAGGACGACCCCGTTGGGTTTCCTGATGAGCTCCCGCATGAGTTCCAGATCGTCATCGCGAAGCCCGACCTTGTCCAGGCTCAGCTGGACGTTCGATCTGTCCAGCACACGCATGACGACCGACTCGCCGTACATGGTCGGAAGCACGGAGACACGAAGGTCGATCGGAAGCTGATTGACGGTCAATTCGATTCGACCATCCTGAGGCAGCCGCCGTTCGGCGATGTCCAGGTTGGCCATGACCTTGACGCGACTGACGATGGGAAGCGCCAGATGCGGTGGAGGCGGAACCATTTCATAGAGAACGCCATCGATGCGATATCGCATCTTGAATTCGTTCTCGAATGGCTCGAAGTGGATGTCACTGGCCTTGTCCTTGATGGCCTGGAGAAGGACGAGATTCAACAGACGGATGACCTTGTTGTCATCTGCAGCCTGCGCGACCTGCTCGAGATCGACCGAGTCGCCCCGGCCTTCCAGAGCCGCCAATGATTCGGAATCCTCCAGCTGGGACATCATGTCGAGCATCGATGAACCGGCACCGGCGTAGAGTTTCTCGATGGCCTTGTCGATCACATCAGGCTGTGCGACCACCGCGTTGACGGTGAAACCCATCAACAGGCGGAGGTCATCGACGGCCCTGAAGTTGTCAGGACTCTTCATGGCGATCGTCAATGATCTGGATGATTCGTCGAATGAAAGCGGAATGATCTGATAGGTCTTGGCCGTTTCCGCCGGAAGATGCTCCACGAGGGACAGCTCCAATGCGTCGGGATCGACGTCAACCATCTCCATCCCGGCCTGCCCTGCGACAGCGGAGAGGATGTGTTCTTCCTTGATATAGCCCAGATCCTTGAGAATCGCACCGATCTTGGAGGACTCGCCTTTTTCCTTGCGAGCCCTCTGGATGGCCAATGCCTCCTGGACCTGATCACGAGTCAGAACCCCCAGCTTCACAAGCACACGGCCAAATCGGCGGCCCTTCAGTTCAGAAGCACCTCCGGTTGAACGGCTGCTGGTACCGGTGGAACGACCCTTGACTCTTGCCCGGGTCTTACTGCGTGTATCACCCGCTTGGCTCTTTGCCATGGGATCCACTCCAATTTGTCCGCCAGGGGCCACTGGCCTGCGGCGGGCCGGGATCTGCCCTGCTCAACAAGATGAGGCAAGGAGCCCAGCTGGGTTGACTCGAAGTCATATCAGGGCACCAAGCCCAGAATTACTGCACCATCAAACAGTACCTATAGATTCGATAAAAAGTAGATAGGCAGAGCCGTTTTTCTGGTGAAAAACAGTTATGACATCCGATTTATGCAATTAATTGCAGCCAGGTGGCAGGCCAAGAAGTAGCCGAATGCGGGCTTCTAGGAGTCCTCGGTGGACTGATCCAATTCAGGCCTACCAACTGTCTTGCCCGCCCTGTGGACACGATTGGTGATCTCACCGGGATCTCTGGCCTTGTCCACCATCTCTTCAGCTGAGATGAGACCACGCTCAAACAGGTCAAACAGATTGTCATCCAGCAGCTGCATGCCGAATTTTCGGCCTGTCTGGATAGCTGAATCGATCCGGAAGGTCTTGTTCTCTCGAATCAGATTGGAAATCGCCGGTGTCACGACCAGGAATTCATATGAGGCCACGCGGCCGGGCTTGTCGTCTCTGGCCAGAAGTACCTGTGAAAGGACTGCCACGAGCGATGAGGAGAGCTGGACTCGGATCTGTGCCTGCTGGTTGGTCGGGAAGGCATCGATGATACGGGTGATTGTGCCGGCGGCACCGGTGGTATGCAGGGTTCCAAAGACTAGGTGACCGGTCTCGGCCGCTCGAATAGCGGCTTCGATCGTCTCCAGGTCACGCATTTCGCCAACGAGAATGACATCCGGGTCGGAGCGGAGCACTCGACGCAACGCCTCGGCGAACGAGGGGACGTCAGCCCCCACTTCCCGCTGATTGATGACGGACTGCTTGTGCTCGTGGTAGTACTCGATCGGATCCTCGACCGTGACGATGTGACGATCATGATTGTTGTTGATGTAGTCGATCATCGTGGCCAGCGATGTGGTCTTGCCCGAACCGGTCGGACCAGTCACGACGAAGAGGCCACGAGGGCGACGAATCAGATCCTTGCAGATCGGCGGAAGCCCGATCTGATCAAAGGTCAGGAATTCATTTGGAATCAGGCGAAGGACAAGGGCCAGATCGCCTCTCTGGCGGAACACGGAGACACGAAAACGAGCGGCATCACCGTAGGCGAAGCCGAAGTCGGTACCGCCCATCTCCTGCAGCTCCTGCTGATTGCGCTCCGGCGTGATCGACTTCATCAAGGCGACACAGTCGTCCGAGTTGAGGACCTTGGTATCGAGGTTGCGAAGCTTGCCATTGAGACGAAGCGTCGGCTTTCTGCCAACCGTGAGGTGAAGGTCAGAAGCATCCTGCTTAACAACCGTATCCAGCAACCTGTCAATCTGAATCGTGGACATGATGCCACCACTCCTTCATTGCTCACATGAGCATGTCATTCAACATCAATGTTATCGCCAAGCAGCGTTTCAGCCTGAGCGAACTTGGAGACCTCGGAGGGTGTCGTAATCCCCTTCAGTACCTTCATGCGACCATCCCCGAGAAGATCCCGCATGCCATCACGGATGGCGGCCTGACGGATCTCGGAAACAGGCGCTCTAGCGAAGGCCATCTCCCGAATATCGTTCGTCATCATCATGAACTCGAAGATCGCCTGCCGTCCCTTGTATCCAAGCCCATTGCACTTGGGACAGCCGACGGCATCCATGATCTTGCCATCGGCCTCCTCGCGAGTGAGCCCGATGAGCTTGAGCAACTTGGGATCGGTACTTTCAGCCGGCTGCTTGCATGTGCAGAGAACACGAGCGAGACGCTGCGCCATCACGGCCTGGATCGAACTGGCGGCCAGATAGGGCTTCACACCCATGTCGATCAGACGGGTGATCGCCGAGGGGGCGTCGTTGGTATGCAGGGTCGAGAAGACCAGGTGACCGGTAAGGGCAGCCTGAATGGCGATATCGGCCACTTCACGGTCTCGAATCTCACCAATGAGGATGACATTGGGCGCCTGACGGAGCATGGACTTGAGAATGCTCGGAAAGGTCAGCCCGATCGAATCGTTGACCTGGCATTGATTGATCCCGGCGAAGCTGTACTCGATCGGATCTTCTGCGGTGATGATCTTGCGGTCAGGCCGGTTGAGCACATCAAGAGCCGAATACAACGTCGTCGTCTTGCCTGAACCGGTCGGACCGGTCACCAGGAAAATACCATTGGGACGACGGATGATCTTGTTGAAGATATCGAGATGATCCTGCTCGAAACCAAGTGCCGCGAGGCCGATCCTGGCTGAATCCGGACGCAGAATTCGCAGAACAACGGATTCGCCGTGATACGCGGGACAGCACGACACACGGAAGTCGACCTGCGAATCATCGATGAACATCTTGATTCGACCATCCTGGGGAATGCGACGTTCGGCGATGTTCACACCCGCCATCAACTTCATCCTCGCCAGCAGGGCCGGCTGCATGCGCTTGGGCAGATTGTCCCGTACATGGCAGACACCATCGATTCGATAGCGAAGCATGACTCTGTCGGCCATTGGCTCGATATGGATATCCGATGCACGACCCCGAACGGCCTCCTCGATGATCTTGGTCGTCAGACGAACGATCGGGGCATCATCATCACCGGTACTGATATCAACCGAGGCGTCGACCGAACGATCGACGGTCACATCGATCGACTCGGTCACCAGCGACTCCGAAGCCACCGCTTCTCCGCCACCCATCTTTTCATCGATGTAGGCCTTGATCGCACTCCGCGGAGCGATGACCGTGTCGAGCTCGACATTCAATCTGAATCTAAGAAGGTCCAGCAGCTCAAGATCCATCGGATCGTGAACGATGATCTTCATACGCCCATTGCTCACGCCTGCGGGCAGAATCAAATGCTTGCGGACCAGATCGACCGGAGCGGCATCGATATCGATCGACTCAACCTGCTCGGGCTCCTGCATGGAGATGTAGTCCATGCCGAATTGCTCAGCCAGCCCCTCAGCGATCTGGACATCGGTACAGAAGCCCGCCTCCACGATGGATTCACCGAGACGTCGCCCTGAACCGCGTGCCAACGACAACGCCTGTTCAAGCTGATCCTTCGTAAGCAGTTCCTGCTTCATGAGGATCTCGCCCAGCTTCAGTCGAACTCGTGTCTTTCGGGCCATTGAGTATCCAGGAGCTTTCTTGGAGGGGTGCTGAAGGACACAACCCGGCCGACAACCGGATCAAGCCCATAAAGAGAGTAGTATGCCGGGGTCGCCGCCCTACCGCAAGAAGAGAAAGGGCAGCTTGTGGCAGAGTCCCGGGATGAATCCGCCGCAGATAGCCCGCACGCGACCATGGAGAGAAACGAGCCCACTCATGGCTTCTCATAATCCAAGGATTCTGATCACCGCTGGCCCAACCTATGAACCCATAGATGAGGTGCGTTTCATTGGGAACAGATCCTCTGGTCGAATGGGCGTATCGCTCGCGGAAAATGCCTCCGGGAGAGGCTGGAGAACCACTTTACTCCTTGGACCCGGCTGCCAGACACCATCGGATCAGACCATCACGGTGATGAGATTTCGAACATCAGCCCAACTGAAGATGCTTCTGGGCGAGCATTGGCGGGATAGCGATGTCCTGATCATGGCAGCAGCCGTCTCGGACTATGCCCCCTCCGACACGATCTCCGGCAAGCACCCCCGACAGTCGGGGCCGTTGACCCTGACCCTGGAACCGACGACTGATCTTCTTGCCCAACTCGCCGAAGACTGCCGCAAAGACCAGACAATCATCGGTTTCGCCCTCGAGGAAATCGGCAATCTACGTTCCAATGGCGAGTCGAAGCGCATTCGAAAAGGCGTCGACGCCATCGTGGCCAATCCTCTGGATACGATGGACTCGGACATGGTCGATGCCCTCCTTCTGATGGCACATGGACGTGAAGCCGCCCCTGATCGACCCCTGACCAAGACCGATTTCGCTGGATGGCTGCTGGATCAGTTGCCGATGATCCAGACGCTCAAGCAGACTCAATGAACACCGATGATCCATCGACCCAACCCATGATCCAGCCAATTCGGCATCCATCGCCATCACGAGAAACCCATGACCATCACTCCAAGTGAAACCGAATCCACTCCTCGCAACCGGAACACCGCGAAGGTCTTCTGCGTCCTCTCGAGCCTGGTTATCCTGGCACTCCTGATTCTGGGACTCGGCGGCTCCCATCATGGTCCGGCATCGGATCATGGTGAACAGAATGTCGCTGAGACGGTCATCGAGGAGACGGCCCTCGGCGATCTGCCCAAGCCGGGCGAGGTGTACAAGCAGACCGCCATCATCGATTCGGAAACCACGGAGATCAATGCCAAGTCGATTCATCTGCCAAGCATGTGGGGCCTTGGCATCATTCCATTCGTGCTTCTTCTGGGATGCATCGCGATCCTGCCGCTGATTCCCATGACCGAACACTGGTGGCACAGCAACCTCAGCCGATACCTGATGGCCATGGCACTGGCACTGGCCACACTGGCGTTCTACTGGATCGCCGTCGGCTACGACTCGATCGGACACGTTCTCAATCATGCCCTGCTCGAGGAGTACGTACCGTTCATCATCCTGCTCTTCAGTCTCTATGTGATCAGTGGAGGCATCCACCTCAGCGGCGATGTACCCGCCTCGCCAAAGGTCAACACGAGCTTCCTGGCCATCGGATTCCTCATCGCCTCCTTCATTGGAACCACGGGGGCCAGCATGCTGCTGATCCGTCCTCTTCTCAAGACCAATCGTGAACGCAAGTTCAAGGTGCACACCGTCGTGATGTTCATCTTCCTGGTGAGCAACATCGGCGGTACGCTTCTACCGATCGGCGACCCGCCGCTGTTCCTCGGCTATCTACAGGGCGTACCGTTCTTCTGGACTCTCAATCTCTGGATGGAGTGGGTCGTGGCAGGTGTCATCCTGCTCTTCATCTACTACATCTGGGACACCATCCAGTTCAAACGAGAAGCCGAGGTGGTCAAGATCTTCTCGAAGGCGAATGTCCAGCCACTGAGAATCCATGGGGGGATCAACTTCCTCTGGCTGCTGGGAGTCATCGCCTGCGTGGCATTCATCAATCCTTCCAATCCGCTTCCATTCTTCGAATGGGCTCCCTTTGAATTCATGCGGGAACTGTGCATGGTGCTGCTTGTGGGCATCTCCCTGGTGTTCACATCAAGGCGAATCCGTGAAGCCAACCAGTTCGATTACCACGCCATCATCGAGGTGGCCGCCATCTTCATAGGCATCTTCATAACGATGCAGGTACCCCTTGAAGTGCTCAAGGCCAGCGGAGCCCAGATCACCACCATCATCAACGAACCATGGCACTACTTCTGGATCACCGGTGGACTCTCCAGTGTGCTGGACAACGCACCGACCTATCTGGTCTTCTTCAAGCTGTCCGAGACGGGAACCAATCCAGCCGGCACCATGATGCTCATGCTCCTCGGTGGAGCCTCCGTACCGGTGAATCTCCTCGTGGCCATCAGCCTGGGCGCCGTATTCATGGGCGCGATGACCTACATAGGCAATGGCCCCAACTTCATGGTCAAGGCGATCGCGGAACAATCCGGGGTCGAGATGCCCTCCTTCTTCGGATTCGTCTTTCGCTACAGCATCCCGGTCCTGGTACCCGTGTTCGTGCTGATCACGGTCATCTTCCTCCTCTAGCCGCCCTCCACGGTCTATCATGTGCCAATGCAGCTGAACATAAATGGTGACATTCGGGAGATGGAAGCGGGCACCATCGGACAGGTCCTCGTCAAGCTTGGACTGGAGAAGACGGCCTGCGCAGTGGAATTGAATCGAACACTCATACCGGCCAGAGAACGAACAGACCATCGATTGAAGGACGGGGACATCCTCGAAATCGTCACACTTGTCGGCGGTGGATGAGAAGGAGCACGGCATGAACAGCGCCGTTGACACATTCGAAGCGAGTACTTTGAAGATCGGACCATGCACGCTGGACAGTCGACTGATCGCGGGAACCGGCAAGTACCCCGATCATGAGACCATGCAGTCCGCATTGGCCGCATCCAACTGCAGCGCCGTCACGGTCGCCGTCAGAAGAGAGCGGCTCGTGGACGAACAGGGCCGGTCGCTGCTCGACTTCCTTGACCTCGATCGATACACCATCCTGCCCAACACGGCCGGCTGCTTCAGTGCCGAGGATGCCATCCGCGTCTCACGACTCGGAAGAGATCTTCTCGAACAGGTGGACAACCCGGGACAACACTGGGTCAAACTGGAGGTACTCGGAGACAAGAAGACGCTCCTGCCCGATCCCGTCGGGACCCTGGAAGCCTGTCGCGAACTGGTCGCCGATGGATTCTGCGTGCTCTGCTACACCAGTGATGATCCGATCATGGCGACCAGACTCCGCGATGCCGGAGCGGCCTGCGTCATGCCCGCGGGCAGTCCGATCGGCTCTGGTCGGGGCATTGCCAATCCATCAGCCATCCACATCATTCGACAACTCCTCAAGGATCCCGATCACGGCGGTGATCCTGCGTATCCCCTGATCGTGGACGCGGGGGTCGGCACCCCCAGCGACATCACGCTGGCGATGGAACTGGGCGCCGATGGTGTGCTGCTCAACACCGGTATCGCCCATGCCGAGGATCCTGTTCGCATGGCCCACGCCATGCGAATGGCCTGCCTGGCCGGCTACCACGGATATAGAAGCGGACGAATCCCACGTCGCCTCTATGCGTCGGCCTCGAGCCCATGGGAAGGCACGATCTCGATCATCCCCGGAGAGTGACTCGGGTCGAAACGGCTATTCCTCGACTCGCTTGCCCAGGTGCACGGACACTTCATCGACCTTCCGCTGCACCGTGGCCGCGTCGGGGCCCTCCAGATTCAGACGAAGGAACGGCTCGGTATTGCTGGGGCGAACATTGCACCACCAGGATCCCAGATCAACAGTCACGCCATCGAGATCATCCGTCTTCGCATCCGGATAGGCAGCCACCAGGGCCGCCATGGCGCCCTGCTTGTCCTCGTTCTTGAAATTGATCTCACCCGACTGGACGTACCGCCGAGCCGGCTTGATCGCCTCGCTCATGCTGCCCTCGAAATCAAGCAGGCTTGAAACCACTGCCGCAAAGGCCATGGCGCCGGAATCGGCGAAGAAGTTGTCACGAAAGTAGAAGTGCCCGGAAAGCTCACCACCAAAGACCGCATTGGTATCTCGAGCCTTGCCCTTCATGAAGACATGCCCCACCCTTGAACGATGCGGGACGCCCCCGTGCTCCGTGATGATCTCCGAGACGGAGTGGCTTGAACGCAGATCGAAGACGATGCTGGCACCGGGATCGTCTTTGATGAAACCCTCAGCCAGCCAGGCCGTGAGCAGATCGCACCCGACCGGAGTGCCCAGTTCATCGACCACCATGCAGCGATCCGCATCCCCGTCGAAGCAGATGCCCACCTGGGCCTTCTCGCTGACGACCCCGTCTCGAACCTGTCGCAGGTTCGCCTCGACGAGTGGATTGGGCTCATGGACGAACATGCCCTTGTCGTTCTCGTAGTTGATCTCGGTCATGTCGAGACCGGGAACATCCCCGAACACCTTGGGCATGAACGTTCCCGCCATTCCATTGGAGGCGTCGATCACGACCTTCATGGTCCGTTTGCCACTGAGAAGATCGGGATGGAGGAACCTGTGGACATGGGCCTTGTACTGCTCCCATAGATCCATGCTCGATTCACCACCGACCGGTTCACCGGAACCGTCATCCTCCTCGGCATAGGCCTGGATCAGTTCGAGACCCGTTCCCATGCCGATGGGTTTGGCTTCCATGCGGCTGAACTTGAAGCCGTTGTACTGGATCGGATTGTGCGACGCGGTGGTCTGTATGCCACCGATGGCGTCGATGTGATTCACGGCGAAGTAGATGAATGGCGTGTCGACGAGTCCGACATCGACCACATCCGCTCCCGCGGCCCGCAGTCCGGCCTTCAAGGCCGCAACCAGCTCGGGCGAGTGTGGACGCATGTCACGACCGACGACGACACGGCGTGCCGCCTCACCGGTCCGTCCGGCATCGGCAGCCTCCTTCAGGAGAAGTCTCCCGGCACCGAACCCTATTCTGCGGGCGATCGATTCATTCAACGGGTCCGGAACAGTCGCCCGGACGTCGTACGCCTTGAAAACCTTTTTGAGCATGCGCACAAGTCTAACGAGTCGTGACGAATCTCATGCGAGATCGGAGGCGTCGGAGGCGTCTCCGGAGGCCAGATCACTGATGGACACACCCTCGGGTAGCGCCGAGAGAAATCGTCGTCCATAGGGCTTTCGAAGTACCCGCGAATCGAGGATGGCGACGATTCCCTCATCATGACTGGAGCGTATGAGACGCCCGACACCCTGCCTGAAACGAATCAGGGCTCGTGGCAGGGCATCATCCATGAATGGATGACCACCAGCGGCCTTCACCCGCTCCGAACGGGCCTCGACCAGAGGTCGATCCGGGACATCGAAGGGAATTCTGGTGATGATCACGCTTCTGAGCGCATCGCCTCTGACATCGACACCGTGCCAGAAACTCGAGGTCCCGATGAGCACGCCGTCACCTGCGGCCCTGAACTCCTCGAGCAGTTTCGAAGGGGAACCATCTCGTCCCTGAACCAGAACGGGGCCGCCGACTCCAGCCAGCTGTTCGCCGATTCGATCCATGAGCTGCTCGATGATCTTGAAACTCGTGCAGAGGATGAACGCACCACCCCCGGTCGATCTGACCAGCTCGAGAACTCTGTCCGAGAGTCGCGACAGGTAGGACGGTTCCGAGGGCTCGGGCATCGTGCTGTCGACGAACACCCTCATCTGATCCGAGAAATGGAAGGGACTGCCCAACTGGATCGTCTCCGCATCCGGACAACCCATTCGCCTCGATGCATGATCGAACCCACCCACGGTACCGGTGGCCAGCGTCGCCGATGTCATGATCACCGAATGTTCCGCGGAATGCAGACATCGCTCGAGAACGGGTCCCACCTCGACGACCATGCAGTGAAGGCTCGGCTGAGGGGTTCGCCGACTTCCGTCGCGACGAGGCTGAAAACCCTCCAGCCAGTAGACGCATCCCTCGATCGACTGGTCGATCAACGCACCGGCTGCCCGGGCATAGTCGTCTGCACGCTGTGCATACGCATTGAGTTCGGCTCGCTGAGCGTCCTCCTCCAGCGCGCCCTTGAGCAGGTTGAGCGATCCCGAAAGCCGCTCGAATGCCAGCGTGAAGGCATTGTCGATGATGCCCGGGCCTGGAATACGACCGCTGCCACCATTCTGCTCCTGCCAGGCAAGAAGATCGGAAAAGAACGACTCCGATACCTGAAGCGCCAGCTCCACGGCGGCCTTCGTCTCCATCACTCCGGATCCCTGAGCATCGATGGTCTCGAGAAACCCCTTGTTTCTGGCAGGCTGCCAGAGTTCACCCAAGAGCTGCTTGACCTGGGCCTCGGACAGTCGAAGACCGAAATGTTCAGCGGCGACATCCTCGATTGCATGTGCCTCGTCGAGAATCACATGGTCATATCCGGGCAGGACACCCCCACCTCTGAGCCTGAGCGCAAGATCCGAGAAGAACATCGCATGATTGCAGACAAGCAGATTCCCCTCGTCGAGAGAACGTCTGGCAGTCTGGTAGAAACAGCTTTCAAAGGTCGGACATCGCCTGCCCAGACAATTCCCGGAATCGCTCTGAGCGTACTCCCACATCCTCGGATCAGGCAGCGTCGGCATGGAACGGCGGGTGCCGTCACGAGTGCTCGCGACCCAGTCCTGAAGCATCGTCAGTGAACGCCCGGAATTCGCGTCGCGGATCAATCGATCGGACTGGCTGGCCGCCAGCTTGAGTCGACGCCGACTGACGTAGTTGTTGCGGCCCTTGACCAGAACCGGCTTGAGGGAACCGCCCGCCAGTCCGGAGAGCACAGGGATGTCCTTCTCGAAGAGCTGTTCCTGCAGATTGATCGTGTGGGTCGCCACGACGACTCGTTCGCCGTGGTTGACGATCCGCTCAAGGGCAGGAAGCAGATAGGCGAAGGACTTGCCGACACCGGTCCCCGCTTCCACGAGAAGTCGATCACGTCGGGACATGGCCCTCGAGATGGCGGCCGCCATCTTCGCCTGCTGAGGCCGCTCTTCGAAATCCTCCACACGACCGGACAGAACACCGCCCGCGTTGAGCATGTCGACGGGACTACCGAACACGATGGTCTGCCGCCTCTTCACCCAGCGGTCTTCGCTTGGGCTCACCGGATCGTCGCGGATAGATTCGAGGCGTACTGGCGGTCTTGCGAATCAGGACCAGCGTGCCCGTGCTGCCCTTGTGGAGATCGACCACCTCGCTGCGCAGGGTCAGCAGAGCACCCGCCGAGGCCTCGACCTCGGCCGCGGCACGTTCACCCTTGATCGCGGCGACGATCCCATCGACTCTGGCGAATGGAACCGTCAGTTCCAGAAGAACAGGCAGCGGGCCGACCGCCCGGGCAATCACGACGTCGAAGGCTCCGCGATGAGCGCTGCCGTGAGCGGCCGCCTCCTCCGCTCGCTGAGCGACCACTCGGACATTGCCCAATGAAAGACGGTCCACCACCGACTGGAGGAAGGTCGCCTTCTTGCCGGTGGCCTCGAGCAGAACGAATCGGGATTCGGGCTTGACGATGGCCAACGGTATGCCTGGAAGTCCACCACCACTGCCGACATCGATGATCGTCGAGGATTTGACGGAGGCGAGCGTGGGAAACAGGGAAAGACTGTCCTGCACATGGCGTGTCCACACGTCATGAGGCTCTCGAATCGCCGTCAGGTTCATCTGCTGATTGGCCTCGTACAGCATGGAGAGATAGCCACAGAGCTTGTCCAGGTCCCCAGTGTCGAAGGCAAGTCCCATTTCCTGGGCCGCTTCGAGGAAAGAAGCCGGGATGTCGTCTTGTTTGAATTCAGTCATGCGGAGGATTCCATATCGTCATCGAACTCGAAGGATTGACGCCAAAGCAGAGGCGGACGTCTCAACGCCACACTGAAGATGATCCCGATCATGATCCAGGCAACCACCAGGCTCGACCCACCATAGCTGACAAACGGAAGCGTCATCCCGGTGATGGGCATCAGGCCGATTGTCATTCCGGTATTGATGACCATCTGCGCAAGCAGACCGACGGAAAGTCCGACGGCGACCAGCCGACCGAACGGGTCACAGGATATCGCCGCCGTGGCGAGGCCTCCGAGCAGAATCAGAAGAAAGAGCCCCCAGATGAAGAGACCACCCAAGCCGCCCCATCTGGTGCAGATGACGGCGAAGATCATGTCGTTGTGTTCCTCTGGGAGATGATTCCATCTCAGAAGCGACGATGCCGTCTGCGCATCGGAGCCGCCTATGCCTCCGGCTCCGACGAGCAGCATGGACCTGGCACCCTGGTAGCCGATGTCGTTCTCGAATCGATCGTCACCACGCAACTGCGCCCACATGGCCTGGATCCGGTCCTTCTGATGCGGCCTCAGAAACGGCGTCATGGCCGCCCCACCCAGAACACCCAGAAGAACGATGACCATCAGGTGCTTGCTTCGAGCCCCTGCGGCGAACAACATCGCGAAGCACATCGGCAGAAACAGAAGGGATGTGCCCAGATCCGGCTGGAGCAGTATCAGACCCATCGGGACCAGCGCCATCAACAAGGGCCGAAGCAGTCCGGTGAAGTGGCGATGATGACGCCTGAAACGCAGCCACGATGCGATGAGAAGAACCACCGCGATCTTGGCGAGTTCCGATGGCTGCATGTCGATGAATCCGAGATTGATCCAACGCCGAGCACCGTTTCGAGGACGAACGATCTGCTCCGGCACTCCCGGTACAAGCAGAATCACCAGCAGTCCCAGGATCAGAATCATCAAAGGGAGACTGATCTTCTGAAGCCAACGCACGTGGGGCAATGCCAGCACACCAGCGGCGATCAGACCGACCACAAGCAGGAAGGCCTGCTTTGGAACAAGTTCAGGACGAGTCGTACCGATCGCTGCCAATCCAATAAGGCTCAACATCAAGGCCGCCCCGACACACAACCAGGCGGGGTTGACCCATCTGAGTCCCCGACGACGACGACGCGATTCGCCTCGATGAACAGCGGCTGAATAGTTCCGGACAGCCTGGGTCATTCGGCGATCTCCAGATAACCCTCTGACTGGAGGGCATGGATGATCTGATTGGCGACCGGCCCGGCCACTCGTCCACCCGACCCTCCGTATTCGATGAGAACGGCAATCGCGAAGCGCGGTTGACCGGTCTCCTCGTTGCCCACCAGACCAACGAACCAGGCGTGTTCCAGCCCGACGGTCCGCTCTCCGGTCGCCAGAATGCCGTCATCATCGACATCACGTGACCATGGTGGCGCCTGCGCGGTACCGGTCTTTCCCATCACGACGACACCGGACGCGTTGAAGATCGGTTCGTAATCACCGGGTCCGTACTTGATCCGACTTCCGCTACCCCAGGATTCGGTCACTCCTTCACGCATGCCATCGAGAATCGTGTTCACGATGACAGATGGGATCTCGCGATCGGGGAACTCCTCCCGATCGAGGCTGCCACGATGACCGCGAACGAGTGTCGGCGGTATGCGCCGGCCACCACGAGCAAGTGTCGCGTAGGCGTCCGCCGCATGCAGAGGTGTCCAGGTGAGCCGCCCCTGACCGATGCTCATCATGACCGACTCGAAGGATGCCTCGCCGTTGTTCCGGAGCGTCTCCTGGAAGATCTCGTCGAGCACACTTCCACCGGCCGCTTCATCCGTGGTCTGGGATGAACCGTCCAGTCCGCTGCTGATGGGCCGCCCGATGCCGAACCAGCTCAGCCAGTAGGCCATCCTTTCAAGACCGAGTCTCGATCCGAGTTCGTAGAAGTAGCAGTTGCATGAGCGGGCCAACGCCTCACGAGCCTGAAGCGGGCCATGTGTCGCCATTCCAAATCGGGGTCGATAGATCCAGCATCTCGCGACGTCGTCACGTCCCGGGAAATGATGTCCTTTGCATTCGATCGTCGTGTTCTCGTCGACGACCGACTCCATCATCGCCGCCGCCAGCACCAGGGGCTTGATGATGGATCCCGGTGGATAGGTCGCTTCCGTGGCTCGATTGACCCACGGCGTACGTTCCTCGATCTCCAGCGGGCTCATGCGATTCGAATCCGATGGACCCGGCACGGATGCCATCGCCATGATCTCGCCGGTCGGAATATCCAGAACAACGGCAGCGGCAGCCAATGCGGTGCCGCCGGGGAGCTTGTCGTTGCCATGCCAATCCTGCACCACGGTCAATCCGGTTCTGGCATCGAGGATCGACTCGACCCTCGACTGGAGCAGGCCGTCGATGCTCAGCAGGACATCGTTTCCGGGGAGCGGCAGCTGTCGATCGACCTGACCGTCCTGGCGTGACGTGAGCACCACACCCCGCTCCCCACGGAGCTCATCCTCCCAACCTCGCTCGATGCCCCGGGATCCGATTCGATCCGATGTTCGATAGCCGCCAAGATCCAGTTCACCATCGCGACCCCGAAAAGGGCGCCGCTGCATGTCCTCCGCCCACACGTCGTAGCGGATGCCTCCCAGAAGCTGATCACCGACCGATTCCATCCGGAGCATCTCGGGATCCGAGGATCGAATGGATCTGGGTAGGCGACTTCTATCGACGGGAACGTCCAATGTTCCGATGGGATAGCTTCGATGACGCGCGTACCGCACATCGACCAGCTCGGGCCACTGCTCCGCGAACTTCTGCAAGGCGATCGCCTGATCATCCCTGAGATGAGGAACGACCACATGCTTGCCGGTCTGTTCGGCGATCGGCATGGCCTTGAAGTCGTCACCCTGACCGTAACGGGCCTCATGACGTTGTCGCTGACGTTCCCAGATGACAGCAGCCATGTGCTGCACTCGAGCACGTTCCGAATCCAGCACACTCTCCACGTCGTCACTTGAATCGCTTCTGCCCTCGGCAACCAGGGACCAGAGCTGCTCGAGAACCAACGTCCACTCGGGCAGAGCCGCGGCGATCAAGGATTCCCTCGCCTCGGGGGAACGTTCGTTCCAGTCGATGGCACCCACCTCACGACGGGCCTGGCTCATGGCCTTTCGTTCAGCCCAGTTGCCGGTGATGGCATCCCATGAAACAGCGACTTCGTAGCCTGGCTCGTCCTGGGCGAGCGGACGTCCGTGCCGATCGATGATGCTTCCTCGCCACGTGGGGATCCATTCACGAGTCTGCAGCCTGGACTGGGCTTCGTCTCGATGTGAAGGACCCTCGATGACAGTCAGCCTGACCAGCTGGATCGACATGATCACACAGGCAGCCAAGCCGCACGCCAGAAGAAAGACCAGGCGTCGCTGAAACATGATCGGTGCACGTCGACGGGTGGTAGTCATGCCGTCTTGAGCCCTCGGGGGCCCTTGACTCCTTTCATGGGCGACCGATGCAGTCTACGAGCAGCGGGTGGAACATGCGACGAGCAATCGTCTATGAAAACCATCAAAGCACGGAATCGATCGATGGCCAACCCGACCAGGAGCACTGCTGATCCCGATGGATCATCAGTCTCTGGAGATAGTCATCCCGCGCCACCTCGACCGCTCCCATTCTGGCCATGTGGTCCGAGATGAACTGGACATCAAGAACAGAGGCCCCGATGGCTCTCAAGTGAGCGACCAGCCAGACGAGGCAGACCTTCGAGGCATCCGTACCACCATGGGCGGGATCTGAAAACATGGATTCACCCATGAACACGCCTCCCAGATGCACCCCGTAGAGCCCTCCGACCAGCACTCCTTCCCGCCGGGCCTCCACGCTGTGAGCCAGCCCCTGTTCGTGCAGCTGGCCGTAGGCCTGAATGAGTCGTTCATCGATCCAGGTGTCCTCTCGTCCGGGTCCCGGATCCGCACAGGATCTCATGACCTGCTCGAACGCGGTGTTGGTTGTGATTTCAAATCGTCCAGAACGGACTCGTCGAGCCAGACTGTCCTGGATCCGAAGACCATCGAGAGGCAGGATGCATCTGGGATCCGGATTGAACCACTCGAGCTCACCCGTATCGGGATGTGCCATGGGGAAGTACCCTTCCGCATACGCTGCCACCAGAATGTCGGGTTCGAGATCAGCCACCCCGGTACGATACGGTCTACTCCAACGCCGGGCCGGCGGGACATTGCATCATGCCCATGCCAATCACAGTCATCGTCACCACCTACAACCGCCCCGATGCGCTGGCGGCCACGTTGCGAGGACTGGCTGATCAGACCTACAGACCGTTCGAGGTCATCATCGCCGACGATGGGTCGACTGGAGAAACAGCTGATTTCATCAGGGAGATCGCCGACTCCTTTCCCGTACCGATCAACCATGTCTGGCATCCTGACCGTGGGTTCAGAGCCGCCGCCATCACGAACAGAGCCATCGCCGCCTCGACAGGCGACTACGTGATCCTCATGGATGGCGACTGCATTCCACGCTCGCGTTTTCTCGAATGGCACTGCCGGCTGGCGGAACCGGGATGGATGGTCGGGGGAAACCGAATCCTTCTGGGTGAAGCGTTCACGAATCACATCCTCAAGAACTCGATACCTGTCCACGCGTGGCCTCGAGCCAGATGGATCAAGCCTCGACTGCGCGGGCAGACCAATCGATTGCTCCCACTCATGTTCTCGTTGCCCGGTGACAAATGGCGACGCCGCCGCCCACGGGACTGGAAGTCACTGAGGACCTTCAGCATGGCCGTCTTCAGAAACGATCTCCTGAAGGTCAACGGTCTGGATGAAGCCTTCGTTGGATGGGGCTCACAGGATTCGGACCTGATCATCAGGCTGATGCATTCGGGCGTTCGCATCAAGAGTGGGCGGCATTCCTCCCCTGTTCTGCATCTCTGGCATCCTGAACAGCCTCGGGATGAGGCCAAAAAGAACCGTGAAGAGCTTGAAAAGGTACTCAGGGGCCATCGAATAACGGCTCGAAAGGGTATTTCAGATCAATCGTGATCGTCTTGCCCAAGGGCTCCTGACAAACTACAATCTTGGCTTCCTCCAATAGAGAGGGCCGTTGGTGAGGCTTGCTCAAGCAAGCGGCGCCACATGGGGCACCAGGTCGCGGCTGACAGGTGCTCCCGCCTCTGGAGAGAAACAGCCGCGGCCGCACAGGATGCTCAACCATCCGGTGTCGAGACCGCGAGTTCGAATTGACCGGCAGCCACCGAGGCCTCGCCGGAAACGAGTTCCGTGGTCCGATGAGGCAGCTCAAGGACCGACATTTAAGCGTGATCTATTCACATCATGCCTGATTTGGCCCGTGGTGTAATCGGTAACACACCTGTTTTTGGTACAGGCATTCCAAGTTCAAGTCTTGGCGGGCCAGTTTTTCCTTACTGGGGGCGATCCCCCCTCTCATCGATACGCGACATGACCAACCAGCAGACAACCAGACCAGCAGCCATCATCCTTGCCGCCGGCAAGGGAACGAGAATGGGAAGCGACCTGCCCAAGGTCCTTCATCCAGTCTGCGGAAGACCAATGCTTCATTGGGTCATCGATGCCGTCCGGGCTGCCGGTGCCGGACCGATCCTCGTGGTCGTCGGACATGGCGCCGATCTGGTGAAGGCTTCCTTCGAATCCGATCATGACGACATCGAGTTCGTACTCCAGGAATCCCAGCTTGGTACCGGACATGCGGTACTTGTCTGCAGGGAGCAACTGGGTGAATTCGAAGGCGATGCCTTCATCCTGGCCGGAGACGGCCCGCTCATCAGGGCCCAGACCCTGAAGACCCTTCTCGACCATCACGCCAGAACCGATGCCCTGGCGACTCTGGCGACCTCGATACTGGACGATCCGACTGGCTATGGCCGTATCGTCCGCAATGATCATGATCGATTCGAGGCAATCGTCGAGGATCGCAATGCCACTGATCAACAACGGGCCATTCGCGAGGTCTATCCGAGCTATGCCTGTTTCGATGTTCCCGAGCTGATCAAGCGTCTCGAGGCACTCGAGCCGGATTCCATCTCGGGCGAGTACTACCTCACCACCGTCCCCGGCGAGCTCCAGCAAGATACCAATCGCGTTGAAATCGTCACGGCCGTCCCCGCGGAGGATGTCCTCTCGATCAACACACCGGATCAACTGGCGGCCGTGGATGCCGTTCTTGAGAGTCGACTCAATCATTCCGCGGAGGCTGCTTCATGAACCGCATCGACCATGATCATCTCAAGATTTTCGCCGCTCGTTCGGGCGGGTCATTGGCAGGCCTGATGGCGGACTATCTCTCGCTGCCGCTTGGACAGGCTGAAACCGAATTGTTCCCCGACGGCGAGTTGATCGTGCGTGTTGAAGAGGATGTCCGTGGACGCGACTGCTTCGTCGTGCAGTCCACCTGCGACCCCGTCAACGCCAACGTCATGGAACTGCTGATCTACATCGACTGCCTCCGTCGCGCCTCGGCCCAGCGAATCACGGCCGTCATTCCATATTTCGGCTACGGACGGCAGGATCGCAAGGATGCCGG
>MDTG01335836.1_pt1 | contig 21574 bp, 13 predicted proteins | sample 811421 | NCBI WGS metagenome assembly MDTG01 (sample SAMN05326645, study PRJNA326480) | marine metagenome | isolation source: seawater | place: Pacific Ocean: South East | collected 2011 | reverse complement strand
TGCTGATGAAACCGATGTTCCTGCTGCTTTAGTATTTGCCACAAATAATAAGAGTGGTGCAGGAACAGCAGAAGAAAGACTTCGCATCACATCAGCAGGTAAATTAATTATAACTCCTAATATAACTGAAACTACAGCACATGATTATGCTGGTGTTTATATTACTTCTGATAACGCAACAGGAACTCCAGACGGGTTCTTTATTAATAATGCTAGGACGGGTGATAATATAGGAGATAATGCATCACTTTCATTCAGTACTGATAGTGGTCATAGAAAGAAATCAGCAATTTTCCATGTTGATACTGGAAACTATGGAAAGGGTGATTTAGTATTTTCAATTGATCCTAGTGATGAAGATAATAGTTCTGTGAATATTATTGAAGATGAAAGACTTCGCATTGCAAGTACTGGTACTGTAAAAATAACAAAAGGATCTGGAGATGGATTGGTTTTAAAACCTGCTGCTGATACTGATACATTCCAAATTAATTTTAATAAAGTAGAAGATGATAGTACTAGTGGAGCTATATCTTATGATTTTAATACAGAATACTTAAATTTTAGATCTGGTGGAACTGATCGTTTAACATTAGATAATAATGGTAATTTACTTCCAGATGCTGGAAGTACTGATGGTACTGATGGTTACACTCTTGGTGGTACGTCAAAATATTGGAAAGCTGTATATGCTAAAACATTTATTGGTGCTAATTTAGATGCTAATGCTAGTTCAGCAACAAAACTGCAAAATATAAGAACATTCCAAATAAGTGGTGATGATGCAACTGCCACAGCACAAAACTTTGATGGTACTCAGGATGTTGACTTACCATTAGTACTTGCACAGAGTGGTGTTACTGCGGCTACTTATGGCGATGCTACTAATATAGGACAATTCACCGTTGATGGAAAGGGTAGAATTACATCAGCTGTAGATGTTCCAATTGATATTAGTGGTTTAAATGCAGCAGGAGCAGATTCGGTAAAAATAACTGCTAATAGTTCTGCGGATGAAGTAAAATATCTTTGGATGGGTGATGACAATACTAAAGATAATTATGATGCCCTTGAGGTTGATACAAATTTAGTTTATGATAGTGGAAATTTAGCAATTGGTGCAGTTTCTGCAGATAGTTATAGATTATATGTTAGTGGTGGTACATTAGGTGACGGTGCTGGTGATGCAGTAAATATTGCACAATTTATGAATAGTTCTAGTAATAGTGATAGATTGCAAGTTAGAGGTATTAGAACTACAGCAGGATCTAATTGGCACGGTAGTAGATTAAGAATTGGAAGAATGGTTGATAGCACCCCAATGGGTTATATTGATTTTGGAAGTGGTAAAGATACTGATGAAATTGACGGGAATAGTCGTGGATTAGATATTGTATTTGGTCATGGATGGGATGATAGTGGGACATGGAAATATAAAGATGGACTTATTATTAAAAAAAGTCTTACTAAGAATAAAGTTGATTTTATACCAGGATATGATGCCACTGGTCCAGATGATGAACTTGGTCAAGATCTTGGTAGTGATAGTGCTCATTTCCGTCAACTTTTTGTTAAAAAACTTATAGGTGTAACTGTAGAAGGATCAATAAGCCAAGCAGATGCATTATCTTCTACACATACGTTCCAAATAAGTGGTGCTGATGCAACTGCCACAGCACAAAGCTTTGATGGTACTCAGGATGTTGACTTATCATTAGTACTTGCAACTACTGGTGTTACTGGGGCTACTTATGGTGATGCTACTAATATAGGACAATTCACCGTTGATGCAAAGGGTAGAATTACATCAGCTGTAGATGTTCCAATTGATATTAGTGGTCTGAATGCTGCTACTGCAAGTGCGTTAGATCCAGGAGCAGCAATAAACCTAACAACTGGTGCTTATATATCTGATGAGTCATATTCTGGTATTGATTTTGCTGGTACTGCTACTACAAAATTTACTGGTTTAAGTGATTATATCGTTGCTGGAGCATTAAATACCACTGGTGTTAATGCTGGTAATTATGGTAGTGCTAGTGCTGTACCATTAATTAGTGTTGATACAAAAGGTAGAATTACAAATGTAGTGAATACATCTATTAGTATTGATATTAGTAATGATAAAGCTGGTACTGCAGGTGCGTTAGATCCAGGAGCAGCAATAAACCTAACAACTGGTGCTTATTTAGACGGAGACGATGAATATTCTGGTATTGATTTTGCTACTACTGGAGACACAGCATTTACTGGTTCAAGTGATTATACCGTTCCTGGTACATTAAATACCACTGGTGTTAATGCAGCTCAATATGGTAGTAATACTGCTGTACCAGTATTTAAGGTTGATTCAAAGGGTAGAATTACAGGTGTAGTGAATACATCTATTAATTTTCCAACAGTTGGTACTGTAGATAATGCAAAGTTCCTTTTAACTGGAGCTTGTACGGAGAATGATGAAACTAATTATCCTATTCCATTTGCCACTGATGATTCTGCTGGTGGTGCTACTGTATATAAGGGTTATCAGATTAGTAATGTAAATAATCTCTTTTTTAACTGTAAAAAGCAGCAATTATATGCTCCTAAGATGAAGGGCACACTTGCTGACTTCACCACCGTAAAATCAGGACTTCTAGAAACATTCGCTGGTGATACAGGTGATTTGGGCCAAGTACCTGTATCTGGAGGTCAAACTGTAGATGAAGAAGGCAACACCATTTATACAACTTGGACCTGGGAAGATGCTTCTAGTGTTGGTGGTGTAACTAATGTTACAGTATCACAAACAGATAGAGCTACAGATATAACTGAACCAATAACAGTATCCACTCCTGCAACTAATACTAAACAAATTGATATTGCTAATACCAGTAATGCTTATGGTCGTAGATGGGTACAGGATACTTCACCAAATCTATTTGATGCAGCTGCGGGAGATATATGGTACGATACAAGTGATTCTGGGGATAATCCAGTTATAAGTTTCGTTAAAAATATGGTTATTATGTGGTATGGAAGGATTGATGCCATTCCTACTGGTTGGCAGTTATGTAATGGTAGTAATGGTTCACCAAATCTAATAAACAAATTTGTTATAGGTGCTGGAGTTGAGACACAGGTTAAACCACAAAGTGATATTGAAGATACTAATGGTAATTCGAGTCTATCAGGTGGTTACAGAGATGCAATTGTTGTACAACACTGGCATGGTGGTCAAACAATAACAACAAATGGTGATGGTGATCATAGTCATAGTGGAGGTGGCCATGAGCACAATTATTCAAAACTGTCAAACTTCTGGAGTAAAGGTGGTGATGCTACAAATAGAAGTGCACCTATTACTGCTAACGATGCAGCTACTAGTGGTAGTGGTGATCATAGTCATAGTGGAGGTGCACACAATCATGGTATAAAAACAGACGGTGTTGTGGGTACATATAGAAACTTGCCACCTTGGTTTGCACTTTGTTATATAATGAAACTTTAATGATATACTCTACCTCTATTAGAGATGATAATAGTACTGATAGTTTCGAAACTGATAGTTTCGAAGCTGATATAAGTTTTACTATAATTAAAAGGGTTGATTGTAAAAATACCAAATTAAAAGATATCTATATTAATAAATTAGATAGATTAAAAAAAGAAAATTTTAATAGAATTAAAATACCAAATTTTGATTATTCTATTGATGGCAATGTTATTTGTTGTGTGATTGATTTTATAAAGGGTACTTATATTAACACGTCAGAGCAAAGAAATATAGTTTATGAGGATATTGTTTGTCATAAATCAGATTGGACTTTTAGTGATTACCATGATGCAAATTTTATCCTTCAAGAAGGAACTGGAGATATATTTTCTATAGATTTTCAATCATATCGTTTTCATCCTGATAAAGAAAAGAGAAAAATTTCTTGGTCTACTTATTTGGGAGATCAAAGTTTAGCTTAGACATACCCTCACCTTTAGTCAAAAGAAAACTTGTGATAATATATTTGTTCCCTTTAATTGGTGATGTTCCTTTATGAGGAAAATTCCAAGTAGAAGGAAAAAGTATTAATTTTCCTGTAGAAGGTGTGACTTTATTTCCAGATACAAATTTAGTTTCACCTCCTTTTTCTACTTTATTTAAGTACCAAATACATGCAATAACTCTTGTCCATCCATCATTATAGGTTAAAGAATCTACATGCCAATTATAATAATCTCCTGGTTTATATTCTTTGACATTATATCCGTCATCTTGCATAGTACGCATATTCCATAAGGGTATGTCTATGATATTTTTTAATTTAGTTGCATATTTTACAACATTTTCATTTAATGAATTGTAAAGAATGGCATCAATATCTTGCCAACCATCTATACCTGTTATAGCAAGATCTATTGATTTTTTATATTTTAACTCCACTTTTCCTGAACTTGTAATTCCTTGCATTTTTCTTTTATCTTTTTTAAATCTTTCAATTATTGTATTACATACTTCTTCATCAAGAGCATTTGGATTTACATATATCAATTCACTTAAAGTTTTCATGTGTATTATAGATCTTTTTATATTATACCATAAATAAATCCAAAATCAATACATAAATAATTAAAAATTATAATTATGGCTATAAAAATATTAAAACAGAATGAGGATGGGTCTTATCAGTGGGTAAATCTTACTACTGGTAGCGGTGGTGGTGGTGGTGGATCTCTTGATGAACTTGAAGTAGATTATACTGATAATAATAATACAAGTAATTATACTGGCGATAAATCCTTAGTAGTTACAACTCCTCAGACTGGGACAAAGAGAATTAATATTCAATATGAGGGTAGTGTTGGTGCTAATGCTTATGGTAGAAAATATGTTCAGAATAGTGAGCCTACTTCACCAAATAATGGTGATATATGGTATGATACTTCTGGAGATGTTGCGTCCTCAGGGATAACAAGGATTGCAACAATAAAAGATCAAAGACAAAGAACTACTGATTCATGGCCACCCCCATCAAAGCAAGAGAATGGAGGGGATGCTGCTAATGGTCCGAATATCAGAAAATTTAATACACTACATGATCCAAAAGGTATTGGTATTACTCTTCATAATTTCTCTACTGGTTGGTTTCCTGATGATCCTGATAGTCCTGTTAACGAAGCTCAATTGCAATTTGCAACAATAATTAAAGTTCCTGCAGGAACTTATAATATTAGATGGTCAGCTCCTGCTTGGGATGTTGGTATGCATAATACTGTATTCCAATATTCTACTAGTGATAGTGTAAATAAAAATGGGAGACTTAACGGTACTGTAATTTCAGTACAGGGTTCTTCTGAGTTTGCTGCAACAGATGATACTGCAGGTGGAGTTTATTTGGATATGTCTCAGACAATTTCAGTAGGAATGATTGCTTCTGTAACCTTTACTCAAGACATCTATTTTCAATTATCGCATTGGTGTTACCAAGCACAAGAAACATTTGGACTTGGTAATGCCAACTATTCTTCAAATGCTGGTGATTCAGTTTTTTCACAAGTAGAAATAGAAGATTTAGCAACTGCTATTAAAGACGCTGCACCTGCACAATCTGATGTTCCAATTGGTGGTATTATAATGTGGTCTGGAACCAAGACTGCACTTGATGCATTGGTAAATTGGGTAATGTGTGATAATTCAGCAGATGCAATTGCAGCAGGAGCACCAGATTTAAGGGATAAATTTATTATTGGTGCTGATAGTTTCTCAGATGAAGGTGATGGTAAATGGGAAACCAATGTTACTGGAAGTGGAACTCAAAGTGGTGGTAGTAAAGATGCTATAGTTGGTACTCATGCTCATACCTTCGGTATTTACGGCAATGGAGATGAACATGGTGATACTCAACCACCAAGAATAGGTGATGCATCAAGCTCATTTGATGCTATAAGTACGAGTGATGCTAAATGGGCTGGTGCAGATATTGGTGAAGATGTAAATAATAAGAATTTACCACCATATTGGGCACTGGCATATATAATGAAAATATCTTAAATGACTATAAAAGTATATAATAATGGTTGGGATAAGGTTGCAGATGGTGGCGTTAGTCCAGATGTACAACCTATTAGACAAACAATTAATCTTATTACACTTAGTCTTATCGAGCCTGATCTAGGATCTATTGCTGCCCTTGAAGTTGGTCAAACTATAACAGGTGAAACATCTAATGTAACTGCTGTAATTCAGTCTTGGGATGAAAAAACTGAAATAACATTCAGTGTGTATCCTGCATCAGTTAATATTTCTGCAGATACTATTACCCTATCAGAATACACAGATTATGATCCTACTACAGGTGATATATTAACATACACTCCAGGTACTACTCCAATATCTACAACAGATGGTGATCTTTCTCAAGCAACTGGTACGAAGTACTTTGTTATTAGGGTTGATGCTAATACTATTAAACTTGCTTCTACATTATTTAATGCAATAAATGGTATAAACCTCGACCTAACTGATCCAGGTACAGGTACAGGTATTGATATTCATAAGTTTACAACTAAAAAAACTGGAACACTTACTCTTATTAATAGTTCAGGTACTTTCATATTACCAGAAAAAATTACAAATGGTGGTAGTGGATCTTGGACTACTACTCAAACAATTGAAACAACTGGATTTTTGGATACTAAATTGTTTTCATTTGTATTATTAAAATCTGAATTTTCTTCTCCATGTTGGTTCACTTTATATACTGATGCAGCTGCACGTGATGCTGATACACGAACTGATCAATATCAAGACCCTCTTAATTCTTCAGGAGTTTTAGCAGAATTTATAACATCATCAACTGATGGAACAACTTCACCTTATCTTAATTTATGTACACCAGCTCCTATTTGTATAGGAGATGGTACATACATCCTTGAAACTACTGGTGTTCAATATCAGCGAACGTCTTGGAGTTATCCTGTAATACCTGGAACTGATACAAATACTTTACAACCAGATGATAGGTATTACATGATGAAAAATAGCCCTCAAGAATCTTTTTGGGTTTGGGATGGTCAAATTATTAAAACTATGTCCGCAGGAGGAGATTTCACAAGTCCTATAATTGATGGTTATATGTATGTTGCTAATATTGGGATAGGAGGTATGGTAGATAGTGGAACCTATGATAATCCTTATACTGGGGGGACTGATTTTTCCTGGAATACTTGGGGAATATCGAAACACGATGTTAATACTGTTGGTCGTACAAATTTGACATGGAAAGCAAGAAATCATCTAGGCGGTGCATGGACTCAAAATGATATTGCTTTAACTGTAGTACCAATGAAAGATCAGGGTCTAGCTAATTATGATCCTATACGGGCGATATGATCCTATACCTTAGACTGGTGGGTAGTTATATATAACTTATGACTTATCAACATAAAATATAAATTGTAAAAATATGTCAATTCGTGTTTATAAAGATGGTGCTTGGGTAACCGTAAGCGGAAAGAATACTTCTAATACTAGTTTGGTTACTAGAACTGTATTTACTCATAATTTTACTACTACTAGTACTTCTAGAGAAACTTTTAATATAACCAATACTGCTTTAAAAACTTATACATTATATAACATTACAGTAAGTGGTCCTTGTTGGTTGACCACATATGTTTCTGATGCTACAAGAACTGCTGATATGACTAATAGGGTTGTTACAGATACTGATTGGACGTTTCCTGTACCAGTATCAGATCCAAGACCTGGTGATGGGGTAGTTGCAGAAATTGTTAAACTAAGTGGATCGACTGAAGAATTTAGATTATCTCCACCTTCTATTGGTTGGAATGATAATCCTTCACCAGCTGGTGAAATGTATGTTGCACTCGCCAATTTTAATCATGATACTAGTTCAACATTTACTGCTACTTTTCAAGTACTTCCGATGGAGTCATAACAATGGTTTTACCTTATATTGGTGGAATACCAGCAATTGATGAATATTATAAATCACAAAATATAGATCCTTTGGATTTATTACATACTGATAGTAGAGAGTATGTAGTTACTTTACATAATTATGAGGATTTGGATGATTTTTATAAAGATATGGAATTGAATTCAAATCTTGAACCAATTCCTGATAGAGAGTGTGAATGTACGGAAAAAAGACCCAAAAGTAAATCTACACATTATAATTTAACTGGTAAAGAAACTGTAACTTTAAGAAATGACAAAAGAGTAAAGATAGTTGAAGAAACTCCAAAGAGACTTGAAGATGAATATGGAATTAAATGTATTTCTGATTGGGAACAAACAGGTGATTGGGATAAAGCACCTGAGACTCAGACTGATTTGCAATGGGGAATACCAAGATCTGTAGCAGGATATAATTTTGCTAATTGGGGAACGGATGTCGATGATGATTTCACTGGAACTATGAGAACAACATCTTCAGGGAAAAATGTAGATGTTGTTATATGGGATGGTGCTCATGTTGGACCTATTGATCATCCTGACTTTGCCGTTAATTCTGATGGGACAGGTGGTAGTAGAATTAAGCAAATAAATTGGTTTCAATATAGTGGAGCATTAGGATATACGACAGAGGCAACTTATGAATATACGGTACTTGGTAATCATGGAACTGCAGTTGCAAGTATTGTAGCAGGTAATAGATATGGGTGGGCAAGAGATGCTAACATCTATTCTATTGCATATGATCCTACTTCTGTTAGTGGTCAACCACAAAGTTGGCAACTCTGGGCACTCGATTATATAAAATATTGGCATCAACACAAAGAAATAAATCCTGAAACAGGAAGACGAAATCCCACTATTATTAATGCTAGTTGGTCTACTAAAGTTGAATGGGGTTCTGGTTTTTCTTACCTATTCAGGACCGAACCACGTCTAGATGGTACTTATGGTAATCCTAATATAATAGGAGCTCGTACAAAAGATGTAGAAACTAATGGGCAGGGTGTTGGAGCAATAGATGTATGGGCACCAGGTTTTATTGGTGTGCCACTTATCCCTGCAGCATTAAAATCCACATTATCTACTCATTGGCCAACAGTATATTCGAATATTCAATCATTTGAGGATCCGTCTCCCTATGGTAATGCCCCTACTAATTGGACTGATGGGGTTGCAAGACAACCAGGATACCTTGAGACTTTGGCAGATCAAGTTGAAGATATAGTAACAGAAGGTTGTGGTTCTTTTTCATCTTTATTGTTTGTTGGGTCGGCAGGTAATGATTATTTTGGTATTGATAAGGTACCAGATGATGGTATTCAAACGTTTGACTTTGCGAGCACAGATCAAGGATCTCATTTTAACCATGATTATTTAATGTTGTTGGAGTTTGTTCAAGGACAGGCGAACATTCAGTGGTGGGCAACTGCAAGAGGAGCAACACCAGGTAATTCGCCAAGTGCTATTAATGTAGGAAATCTTGATACTCTAGTTTCACAGTATAAAAAAAATGCCAGTAATTTTGCTCCAGGTATAGATGTATGGGCACCAGGTGTGAATCTTATAACTGCTGCTATTAATACTAATGGTGGTGAAGATCCTAGAGATTCTAATTATGGTATTCAAGTATTTAATGGTACGAGTGCTGCTTCTCCTCAAGTTGTTGGTGTTCTTGCATGTGAGATGGAACTTAATCCTATGATGAATGTATCTCAAGCTAAGAGGTATTTGAAGATGAATTGTACTGCATCACTAGAGAATGGATCAGGAACAAGTAGTGGCAATTTTCAGGATAGTGGTTCGGATATAACAGTACCTTCTGAGAAATATGGTGGTAAATCACGTGTTGGAGCTAAAAGAGTTATTAAAACTGAGGTAAAAAGAAATTATGGTAAAACTCCTACAGGAGGAACTGCTAGTCCTTTTACTTCCCCTATTCCTGCTTTTGGATATTCTTATCCACATCAGAATTTTGGTATTAGACAATATGAAAATGAAAATCCAGATTCTTTAGTATCTCCTACATGGAGAGCACCACAAGTCTTTGACAACAAAACAAGAGGAATTGCTTATCCTCGATCAAGTAGATCTTTTAATAGAGGGAATTTAAATTGTCAAGAGGTTAATTATTCTACCAGTAATAGGATCATCTATGATATTTTTTACTCAGGTACCAATGCAGGAAAAGTATCGTGGGCTCTTTATATAAGTAGTAGTACTACTCCAAAGTTTGATTCTGGGATTATTGATCCACCATCAGCTATACCACAACAAATATTAAATGATCTTTATGCAATCAAATATCCATACTACCATGAGATTCTAGATTATTTAAATTTACTTTCAGTAGAATATAATTCTTACAAATATAGTCCTATTGAACTTGTAGAAGTTCAGGATTTTGGTGATGCTTTCCGATATAATTATAAATTGCAAGAATGTCCTCTTCAATGTAGTGAGTATAAGTTTAATATAGATTCAAATAAGAATGGTTTAGGTCCGAATTTATCTTGGTCTACAGGTATATCTTATATTAAAGCAATAGTGGATATGCCTGTAGGTGGCACCCATTATGTTTATAATTGGGTACTCAAGTGGGATGGTGAAGTCATTTATGCTTCCCCACAATCATCAGTAACTAGTAATTGGCCTACTACTACAGAAGGTGCATTAGTTTATGATAATATAAGTGTTGATGGATATAAGTATTACTTTGGTTCCGAGAAGCTTCAAAATGATTACGAACAAGATTCCTATGTGAATATTGACTGGACTGTTTATGATGTAAAAAGATGTCGAGATTGACATTTTAATTCTTTTATGTTATAGTAAATCATCATTTCAAGAAGAATATGTCTGAAGATTTTTTAGAAAATGTAGTGGTTGATATTTGTACCAGAACCTTTTTGCTTAATAGTGAGCAAGGAGATGAAAGATTTGTTGAGTGTGAAACGACTGAAGAATTTATGAATGTGTTAAAGGTTTGTACAGATAGATTGCATGAAAGTCAAATTAAATATTCTGATTTAGCTTTAAGGAAGAAAGGGGAATAAATAATACTACCGCATTATATTCTATGTTTAGAATTGATAGTACGTATTGTTGGTATAGTGATTGGGTTAATGAACATGAAAGAATTGTTTTAATGTATTCTATCAATGGTATTCCATTTACCTTTGATGAATTAGAAGATCTTTATCAGACAGAAGAGGATCTTCCAACTATTAAAATGATTGCAGATTATGAGGTGAAATATAATACTGAAGAATTGTATAATTATTATGCATATTTAATGGAAGAAGAATTGCATCCATTAGTATTTGATTTGGAATTAGAAAATCCTGAAGACCTTCCCGATGAAATTCAAATAGAGGAAGATTTAGGTAACTAAATAAGATATAGTAATAATTTTAGAAGTCATAATCCCATGCCTCTGAATAAATTAGATAATTTCATAAAGAACACTGAAGGACGTATTCTTTATGTGAGTCCAAGCGATTTAGACTCTACAGACAGTATTAGTAATGAAGGTAATTCTCTTGCTAGACCATTTAAGACGATTCAAAGAGCATTAATTGAATCTGCTAGATTTTCTTATATTAGAGGAAGAAGTAATGATGTTGTAGAAAAAACAACAATTCTTTTAATGCCTGGTGAACATATAATTGATAATAGACCTGGATATAGAATTTATAATAATGCAGGAACAGCTACTGTAAGTCCATCAGGAACAGGTGCGGCAAGTAATGCACAAGTTACATTAAATTTGGATTTAAATAGTAATTTTGATTTAACACAAGATTCTAATATTTTATATAAGTTCAATAGTGTTGATGGAGGAGCTATTGTTCCCAGAGGTGTGTCTATTGTTGGATTGGATTTAAGAAAGACAAAAATAAGACCTAAGTATATACCAAATCCAACTGATCCTAATGTTCCTACTTCTTCACTTTTTAAGGTAACAGGTTCTTGTTATTTCTGGCAATTCTCTGTATTTGATGGTAATGATTTAGGATTAGTATATACTGATAATAATAACTTTGGTATAGGTAAACAAGCAAGTCCTACCTTTTCTCATCATAAATTGACAGTATTTGAATATGCTGATGGTGTTAATAAAGTAATATTGGGTAATGATTCATATGATCTTACCGATCTTGATATGTATTATGCCAAATTAGGTAATGCGTATAATATAGGATCTGGAAGAGAAATAAAACAAGCTCAAAAATATCCACAAAATCCAAGAGCATTTGAAAAACAAAGACCTGAATATGAAATTGTTGGTGCATTTGCTTCAGACCCACTTAAATTAACATTCATACAAGCTGGAGATGATAATGGAGCAACTTCTGTTGTAACAGTTAGAACAGAACTAGAACATAACTTACAAGTAGGTACTCCAATTAAAATAAGAGGAGTTACTCCTACTGCATATAATATTTCTGCTGTAGTTACATGGGTTAGTGATACTAATGATAAAGAATTTACATATACTATAGCAAATGTTGATCCACTATTACCACGAGGATCAACTACTGTAGCTACAGTAACCGTTGAGACTGATACTGTAGAAGGTGCATCACCTTATATCTTTAATTGTTCTATGCGTTCAGTTTATGGTATGAATGGTTTAAAAGCAGATGGTAATAAAGCTACTGGTTTTAAATCAATGGTAGTCGCTCAATTTACTGGAGTTTCACTTCAGAAGGATGATAGAGCATTTACAAAGTATAATCCTAATTCTAGACAATATGAATCTATTAATATTGATAATATTGTAGACGGAGCAGAACTTTCTGGTGGATCATCACAAACTGCAACTGGAAAGGCATATCATTTAGATTCTGGTGCAATTTATAGACAGGGTTGGGAAACTACTCATATTAAGATGGAAAATGATGCTATACTTCAAATAGTATCTGTATTTGCTATTGGATATGCAAAACATTTCACAGCTGATACTGGTTCTGATGCATCTATCACCAATTCCAACTCAAACTTTGGCCAATTATCTTTAGTATCACATGGATTTAAAAATCAAGCTTTTAATAAAGATAATAAAGGATTTATAACTTCCGTTATTACACCAAGGAACATTGAAAGTAATATTAAAAATCTTGATTGGATTTCACTAGACAGTGATATATTAGTATCTGGTAGATTGTATTTGGAAGGTTATGATACGGAAGATAATTTACCACCTGTAACAACTCAAGGATATAAAATTGGTGCTAAAGTAAACGATAAAATATATTTGAATATATCAGGTGTTATAAAAGAAGCATCTATTTTGATGGGAAATGGTAATAGTTCATATAAATCATATTCTGTAATAACATCGCCATCAGCATCATCTAATAGTTTTACCTTTGCGACAAATAGTTTAGGTCTTAATGATTTATTAACAGGGGAGAAGGTTATATTACAGAGTGATAATGGTGATCTTCCTGAAAATATACAAAGTGGAGTTGTATATTTTATTATCAATAATGGAGATAATACGTCTATTAAATTAGCAACATCTGAAGCTAATGCTACTAATGGTGGTTTTGTTAATGTTTCTGGTGGATCTAATATTAAAATTATTTCTAGGGTATCTGATAAAATAGCTGGTGATATAAATCATCCAGTTCAATGGGATGCTTCTAATTCTAATTGGTATATTATAACTGATTCTACTACTGATACAATTCAACCAGAATTAGCTTCTATATCAAATAGAACAGATGATACTTTCCTTAAGAGAACTGAAGATGTTAGAAGTTTGGATGAAAAACTTTATAAACTTAGAGTAGTTGTTCCTAGAGAATCTTCTAATGCTAAAGATCCAGAAAATGGATTTGTAATTCAATCTTCTAGTAGTACAGGGGCTTTATTAGATTCTGATTTTACTAAGACTGATTTACTTACTGAATCTGATTATGAATTTGAAAGAAATCCGAGTTATATTAGTACATGTACTTCTGCAGGATCTCCTACAGATACAGCAATAGTTATAACTGAATTACCTCATAATTTGGATGTTGGAGATACTGTAATTATTAAAAATGTAACGGATACTATCAATACAACAGGTATTGCTAATACTGGTTATAATGGAACACATACTGTTACTGGTATTACTAATAATTTAACATTTACTTATGTTCCTGGTAAAAATCATGGTAACTTTAATAATGATACCTCAAATAGAACAACATCTTTACCTAGATTTGAAAGAAATAATTTACAATCCAATTTATATGTTTATAGAAGCGAGGTAATATCAAATTATATAGAGAATGAACAGGATGGTGTGTATCATGTCTATGTACTTTCTGCTGATAATAATGTTGGAGCTAGTGCACCAGAATTTACAGAATATGATTATAGTCAAAATGTTGTTGATTTATATCCACAATTAGATAAGGATAATGTAAATTCTAATCCACCAGCATCTAAATCTTTTGCTCAAAGATCTCCTTTAGGTGAGGTTGTTACTAATAATCTTAAAAATAGTTTAACACGAGAAAGTCTTGATAAATTTACTACAAAATTTGGTATAGGTGTTACTATTTCTTCTGTTGTAGATTCTATATCTTCTGCAGCACTAACATTTAGTGAAAGGCATTCGTTTGCTGGTATTGCAACTGCAAATGTTGAATATGGTGGAACTGGATATAATACTGGTACTTATTATAATGTAAAACTTTATAATGAAGAAGCTAATACTAATTGGTATGGTGCTACTGCAAAAGTAGTTGTTGATGGTACTGGTGCAGTAGATTCTGCGGATATACAATATGGTGGTGCTGGTTATGGTGCTGGATTAGTGTACTTTGATAAGAGTATAATAGGTACCCCATCGGCTGCTGGATATGTTAGAGTACATTCTACTGGATTGACGGCAAATGCAGGAAGTAATATTCAAATTACAGGTATTGGAACTGCTGATAGTTCTTATTATAGAGTAAGTAGTATAACTAATGATACTCAAATTAATATTGCTAAATCATCAGGAGATCCAGAAATTGTTGTTGGACAGTATGTATTAAATATAGGTCCTGTTATAACTGCAAGTAAAACTGATTCTGCAGAAACTGTTGATACATTTGATAGTACTGCATCAAGTAATCCACATGGTTTAGTTGCTGGTAATACGTTCCAAGTTAATGATACTAGTGATAATAATCTTGGAAGTTTTTATGTTAAGACTGTTATTGATGCATATAAGTTTACATCAGATACTACTATTGTTGCTGGATCCTATGATACTAAAATATTAAAGCATGGTTATGGATCTAACTCTAAAGTCTCTGATATAACATCAGAAAATTTAGGTGCAAGATCTACTGTATTCTATACAAATGAATTTGCAAAACTTAAAAATAGTTTAACTAATACATCAGGATCTAATGTAATTGCGGTTGAAACTTATGATGGTTTAAGTGGTATCATTGAACGATTCCCTTATGGATCTTACATACAAATTGGTGGTGAGATAATGAGGATTGCATCTCCAATTTTGGGTGGAACAAGTAATAATGAATTAACTGTTATTAGAGGTTCATTGGGATCTAATGTTGAAACCCATTCTGCTAATACTCAAATTAGAGGTATTAAACCACTTGCTATTGAATTTAGAAGACCTTCTATCTTACGTGCATCTGGTCATACATTTGAATATCTTGGATATGGGCCAGGAAACTACTCAACTGCACTACCTCAAGTTCAGGTTAAAACTATCTCTGAAAGAGAAGAGTTTTTGGTTCAATCTCAAGAAAGATCTGGTGGTATAGTTGTTTATACTGGTATGAACAATAAGGGTGATTTCTTTATTGGAAATCAGAAAAAATCATCTGCAACTGGAGAAGAAACTACATTTGATACTCCAATACCAACAGTTACAGGACAAAAACCATCTAGACTTAGTTCTGTTTTTGATGAAGTAACAATTAAGGAAAGAATTATTGTTGAGGGTGGAAAAACTAATCAAATATTATCACAATTTGATGGCCCTGTAACAATTAACCAATCATTAAAGATTAACTCTACTGCTGATATTTCAGGAAAAGTAAGAATTTCTGATGATACTCCAGCATCAAGTACCACAACAGGTGCTTTACAGGTTGTTGGTGGAGTAGGTATTGGTAGTAATTTATATGTTGGAGCAGAAACTGATTCAACATCTACAACAACAGGAAGTGTTGTTATTACTGGTGGTGTTGGAATTGGTAAGAGTGTTGCAATTGGTAGTAGTTTGAGCGTAAACAATGATTTATTAGTATCTGGAACTACTGAATCAACAGGTATAACAACTGGTGCTCTTGTAGTTGCTGGTGGAGTTGGTATTGGAAGTACAGTTAATATTGGTGGAAGTTTATTTGTTGATGGTTCAATACGATATGTAGATAAACTTACCATTAATGAAGATGGTGTAGATGTTGTTGGTGGTAGCATCCAGATTAGCTCTGCTGATGGTAGCAAATCTGTAGCATTAACTGCTAATGGATCAGTTGAAATTTACAGATCTGATAATCTTCCTCATGTTGATTTTAAAAATGGTGCTGGTGATGATTGGGATCAAAGAATTATAGCTAATACTAGTGGTAATTTAGTATTTAAAACTAAAGATCCTGATGATAACACTAACACCAATCAAGGTTATCTGAGGATTGGTCATGATGGTGTAGAGATTGGTAGCAATACTACCAACGGAAACTTATATGCTCAGGGTGATATTACTGCTTATTACACTTCTGATAAGAGGTTAAAGGATAATATCTCACCTATTAAACAGGCACTAGATAAAGTTAACTCTTTGAGTGGTAATACATTTGATTGGAATGCTGCATCTAATAAAGAAGGTACTGAAGTTGGTGTAATAGCACAAGAGGTTGATGCACTCGACCTTCCTGGTATTACTACTCTTCGTGATAATGGTACCTATGCTGTTAGGTACGAGAAATTAGTACCACTTTTAATTGAGGCAATTAAAGAGTTGTCAGGTAAGGTTGATAGCCTTGAACAAAAACTATCAGATAAATAACTAAAAATGTAGGCATCAATGGCAAATTATAATAAGTCATTTAACTTCAGGAATGGTGTCCAAGTTGATAGTAACAATTTTATTGTAAATTCAACTGGGTTGGTAGGAATAGGAACTTCACTTCCAGGTAATTATCTGGATGTATATGGAGGTTCTACTATACGTGGAGATTCTACTGTAAGTGGAATTGTCAGTTCTAGTAATTTATATACAACGGGTATTTCTACTATTTTAGGTAGTGTTGGTATAGGAACAACTAATATAACTGGAGGAGCAAATTTAAATAATAATGCAGTTCTTAATGCTGGTATAGTAACTGCAAATTATTATTATGGTAGTGGTTTATATTTGAATGATGTTGTTGGTTTTGCCACAGAAGCATGGATTATACATCAAGCGATTGGTGGTGGCCCTCGTAGTGGTATTTCTACAACATTGAGTGTTGGTATTGGTACTACTTTTGCTAATGTTGATTATGATTTAGTTATTGGTCGAGATCCTGTTTCCTTAAAAGGTATTTCTTTTGATGGAGCATCAGGAAATGTTAATGCTAGTGGTATTGTAACTTCCACAGGTGGATTTATTGGTACTGTAAGTGGAAGATTATATGGAGATTTAACTGGAGAAATTTATTCTACTGGAGTATCTACACTAACTCAATTACAAGTAGGAACTGGAGTAACCATTGAATCTGGTATTGGGACATTTGGCCACTCATTAAATACCACAAATCTTACTATAACTGGTGTTTCTACATTTAATGATGATGTAAACTTTAGTGGTGCTTCTTATAATGCATTATGGGATGAGACAGAAAGTGCACTTCATTTTAATGATAATACTAAATTAACATTTGGTGGTAGTGTAGGGTCATATAATGGATTGGAAATATATTATGATGGTGTTAACACCACTTATATTAAAAGTCCAACTACAGCAGATAATAATCTTATTAGTGTTCAATCTTCTACTGGAACAACTTCGAGAGTTGAGATTGGAGCTGGAAGTTATAATGCTGCCAGATTTGGATACAATTCTGATGGAACTGTAGTAGATGCTATTTTATATCATAATGGTGATGAAGAATTTAGAACTCTTGATGGTGGTGTATATGTTCCTAATAAAATTGGTATAGGAGTTACAAATCCTGCAAGTGATATTACTATAAGAAGATCAACTCAAAGTGATTTGCATGTATTGAGTGATACTGCTGAGTCTATTGTTGCATTAGGAAGAAGTGAATCTCTCGCTGGTTTTAATGCACAATTAAGATATGGTAATACCGATGCAAGTTTTGATTATAGTTCTCCTACTTCTTTAGATATTATTAATTATGGTACTGGAAATATAAACTATTATCTAAATCCAAATAGCCTTTCTGAATTACAATATGATTATTATTGGCATAGAGGTAGTAGTCAGTTAATGACTCTAACTGGTGTTGGTGGAAGTTTAGGTATTGGAATTACACAACCTATAAATCCATTACATGTTTCTGGTATTGCCACATTTAGTACTGATCTTTATATTGGAGGGACGTTATCAGTTTTAGGTGATGTTCAGGTTACAGGAAATAATATCTATAATATTAAAGGTAATGTTCTTTCACCAAATGGTGTAACTATTTTAGATAGTGGTACTGGTGATGGAGAGGATGCTATAATAAATGCAAATGTTAATATGTCAACTGGCATATCAACTATGTTTAAGTTTGGAAGTGAGTATATTGGTATTAACACTCATCCTGATGAAATGGGGAATAATATATTCCAAGTATATCAATCACATACTCATAAATTCTTTGTTAATGATGAAAATCAAGTTGGTGTTAGAACTGATAGAACATATGGTGAAGGTAGTAGTAGAGTAGCTTTAAATGTTAGTGGTCCTTTAATAGCTTCTGCTGTTGGTGTAGGTACTACAATGCCAAGATCAACTTCTGATTTCCAACATGCTGCTAATGCCAATGCTGCTGAGATTCATTTTATGATGCCACCTAAAGTAACAGCAGCACAAAGAAATGCCTTTAAAGTTAGAAATAATGATGGAAGTTGGACATCTGGTACACCAAAAGGAGCTATGATTTATAATACAGATGATGATAAGATGCAAGTATATGATGGTACACAATGGCAAAATTTATGGAGTTAATATAATATGTCACCAATACAAGGAGCTAATTTAGATGGAAATGGAATTCCACAAGATGAAATAAAATTTAGTCAAATTGAAAAGGAATTTGGGAGACAACCTGGTGCTAATAATAGAACTATAGGTAATTATTGTATTAGTAATAGTTTTGGTTCTTTAACTGATGTGAGATTGGATAATGAGGCTGGAAAAAATGCTAATACACCAATTCCAGGCCCAAAAGGTCAGGAAGTGAAATTTAGTGATTTTTATAATGGTAAATTGAATGTAGCAGTCGATTTATGGAGTGGTGGTGGTACTGTAAAAAGAGCACATGCTAAAACTTTATATAAGAATAAAGATGTTAAAGTATTGGGCCCTACACCTAATGCTGATGCACCTACATGGCAGGAAATGGAAGGAAGAAGGGTGATTATACATGTCAATAAAAAAATTAAGAGTGAAACAGAGAATACAAGAAGTATATGTGCATTGAGAACTGGTTCTTGGAAATCTACTACTAAGGTTCAATTAGATATAGGAAGTTCTGGTATAATTTATGGTGCAGGAGGAAAGGGAGGAAATGGAGCCAATGATGAGAGTGATACTGGAGATGGAGGAAAGAATGGAAATAGTGCTATTGGAATTCAACATAATGGAACTGTTGTAAGTGTTATGGGTGGTGCTTACATCCAATGTGGTTTTGGCGGTGGCGGCGGTGGCGGCGGCGGTTATAGGAGTGACAAAGGGGGTAGTGAAAGATGTGCTGGTAGTGGCGGTGGCGGTGGTGCTGGTTTACCAGCTGGTGCAAAAGGAACTGGCGGTGATAGTAGCAAGACAGATGGTAATGACGGAAATAAGGCAACTGCCAACACTCGTGGAACTGGAGGTGCTTCTGTTGATGAGGGTAATGCTGATGGTGGTAAAGGGGGTAATGGTGGTGGAATAAATGATAAAGGTGATATTCTTAATCCGCAAGATGGTGATGATGGATCAAATTCTGAGGGAGGATCAGCTGGCAACAATGGTGCTGCAATCCGTAAAAGTGCTTCTGTAAGTTGGAGTTATGCTGCAGGTCATCCTTTAGGAACTGTTCATGGATCTACATCTGCTACTGGAGTTACTTAACTAAATATTTTTACTTAATATTATATTATGATGCACAATTTTATATCAATTTATGATGATGTATTTTCATCAGATGAGTGTCAAAAAATTAGAGAACATCTAGATCTATTAGAGAAGAGAAATATACTTGTAAATTCTGGAGAACAATCTCATTTATATAATCAAGAGAGTGTAAGTTTATCTCATGATTATACTCTTCCTGCATGGTCGTGGTTTGGTGAAAATATGTTCACTACCATACAACCATGTGTAGATGAATATATAAAATTTTATAGTATTCTTGACAGTAAATCATTTTTATTGTATGATTTAAAATTAAAAAAGATACCTATCGGTGGAGGATTTCATAATTGGCATTATGAAAATGGAGGAGTAATTTCATCATCACGAGAATTTGTTGTTCAGATATATTTAAATGATGATTTTGAAGGTGGGGAAACTGAATTCTTATATTTGAATCAAAGAGTTCAGGCAAAAACAGGAAGAGTTATTATATTCCCTGCAGGTTATACTCATACACATAGAGGTAATCCACCTTTAGGAGGTACAAAATATATTGCAACATCATGGGCTTATTTACAAAATGAAAGATAGAGAAGTAGAATTAATTACACTAGCTAAAATTGATTTAATTAAGGGAAGATCTTATGCTAATTTAGAAGAACTATCTAAATTGCTACGAGATAATTATGAAACTAAGTGGAGTGAAAAGAATACAAATACTCGTTATGAGGATTCTTATTGTCCACCTTCTCCAATAGTTGATGAGATTATAGAAGAAATGCAAACAGATTTCTATGCTGGAACTCAGGAAAAAATAGTTTGTTCTAGTTATTGGGGCCATATTCATGAGAAGAATATGAGTACCAATACACATAATCACGGAAATAAGTATGTTTCTGCTGTATTATATCTTGATATTCCTGAAGGATGTGGTAATATAGTATTTGCACCGAGATATAATCAATACGATAATGCTGCATATTATTCATCATTTACACCAGAAAGGGGAGTTTATTATATGTTTCCTGGTTATCTGGATCACTTTGTAACAAGAAATAATTCAGAAGAAAAGAGAGTATCAATTTCATTTAATTTCAATAAAGATGAAAACAGTTGAGAGACACACGTACAATGGTAATGAAATAACAGGTACAAGGAAACTTATCTTTGAACCTTATGAGTTTAATTCAGTAAATATGTGTCTGGTAACAGGACTCATACAGAAGAATCTCACACCTGATCTGCTCAAACGTAAGAAGTTAATGTTCAGGGATGAGACTAACAAGTATTATGGTCATTGTTATCATGCTACACAGGCATTATAT
>MDTG01112990.1_pt1 | contig 21583 bp, 19 predicted proteins | sample 811421 | NCBI WGS metagenome assembly MDTG01 (sample SAMN05326645, study PRJNA326480) | marine metagenome | isolation source: seawater | place: Pacific Ocean: South East | collected 2011 | reverse complement strand
TTCTAAATTAGTTTATTTACATTTAGGTGATTATATTTTTTGGGATGAGCAGAAGCAAACAGAATTTATTATAAATAATTTTAATTGGAAAATGAATAAAAGAGTAGAAAACACTTACAAGGGCTTTAAAAGCAATGAGTGTATAATGGCAGGAGTACATGATTATTTTAATTTTATAAAAAGAGGAGTGGGAAGATCTACTTTGCATGCATCAGATGATGTCAGGAGAGGTTTAATAAAAAGAGATGAAGCTAAAAATTTAATTAAAAAATATGATCCTGAAAGACCACACGCGCTTGATTATTATCTAAAAATTACTGAACACAAAGAAAAGGAAATTGAAAAAAAAATTATAGACTCTAGAAAACTATCTAAATTTGCCTCTAAATTAAATAAGATTTAATGATAAAAATTTATAAGCAATCAACTCACGAATATTTAATAAAAAAAAATAATAATATTTATCAATTAATTAAATATTATAAAAAAATATTTACAAAGATTAAACTTTTAAATAAAAAATATAAATTTTTTTCTGCATTTGATTTTAAATATATAAGAAATCAGCTAATTAGTTTAGATTTAAAGAATAAGAAAAAAAATTTATTCTTAATGCCTATTGGTATTAAAGATGTATTTAACACTAAAAATCTAAAAACTGAATTTGGAAGTCAAATATTTAAAAATTTTATTCCTGGAAATAATTCCAGATTAGTCGATATTATTACGGAAAACCAAGGAATAGTAGTAGGGAAAACAACCACAGCAGAGTTTGCGGTACATTATTTTCCTGAAACCAGTACTATTAATCCGCATAATAAAAAACATATTACCGGAACATCATCAGCTGGATCTGCGGTGGCTGTTGCTTGTGGAGCTCTTCCAGTTGCATTAGGAACTCAAACAGCGGGATCTATAATTAGACCTGCAAGTTTCTGTGGTGTTATAGGATTTAAACCAAGTTTTGGAGCTTTAGATAGAACAGGTGTTTTGAAAACCTCAGATACACTAGATACTATTGGATTATTTTCATCTAATATATTTATACTTAACAAAACTTTCCAAACTTTAATACAAGCAGAAGATCAATACCCTTATTCAAAAGACTATTTCAAGAAAAAAAAAAATAAGAAAAAATTTAGGATAGGCATAATTTCTGACTGTTTTAGTGGATACAAAAATTACGATGAAGAAGTGAAAAAAGACTTTGAATTATTTTGTGAAAAATATCTAAATAAACATAAAATTATAAAAAATTCTGATTTTAGTTTTATAAACAAGGTTCATAAAAATCATGAAAACATATATTGTAAGTCATTAGCTTATTATTTTAAAAGTTTAGGAAAAAGAAAAAAAAAATTTAGTAAAGTAATGAAATCAATGATAAAAAAAGGAAACTCAATATCAACAAAACAATATTTAGAATCTTGTATTATTCAGGAAAATCTCACAAATAAATTTCAGAATATTATGAAGAATTATGATTTTTTAGTCACCCCATCAACAGGTTCGGCCGCACCACTTTTAAATAACTCTGAGAAATATGACACATCATTAATCTGGACATTTTTTGGTGCACCCTCAATATCTTTACCAATCTTTTGTAGCGAAGGAAAGAATTTACCATTTGGATTACAAATCGTTTCTTCAAGATATAATGATATATCATTAATAAATTTTTCTCAGAAAATAATGAAATTAATAAGTAATAAAAATGTTTAAGTTTTTAAGAGATAAAATAAATAAATTTAGTTGGTTTTATGTTTCTAACAAAACAATTAAATTTCGTGGTACTAGAAAATTTTTTCTAATTTTATTTCTTTTTAATTATATAAAGCTATTATTTAGTTTCATAATAGATAAATTTTTTACTCTTTTTATTATAAATTTTTTTTATTCATTAAATAATTTTTTTTACAATAAAAAAACAAATATAGTAGATGGTGAATGTTTTATTATAGGCAATGGCCCATCATTAGATAATAAAGATTTAGAAAAAATTAAAAACTCTGATGTTTTTGTTACGAATAACTTTTTATTAGTGAATAAAATTAAATTTAATAAATGTAAGTGTGTAATTACAGATACTTTTTATTTACAAAATTTTCTAAATTACAAAAAAGATAGTTTTTTATACGAAATTGTGCTGAAAAATCCTCAGGTATATTTTTATTTCCCATTTGTATTTAAAAAAATATTAGATGAGCAAAATTTGTTTAAAAGTGAAAAAATTAATTTTTTTTATGAACTACCTTACGCTGTTGAAGAAAATAATATTATTTCCAAATTAAACTTTCATTCTGGAATACCATGGTCACACAATGTCTTAATTTCATCTATCTGTGTTGCAATATCAATGGGATATAAGAAAATAAAATTATTGGGTGCAGATACGACCCATCATCTCGATAAAAAGCATTTTCTTGGAAATATTTATACCGATATAATTAAAGAAAAAGATGTTTTATATAAAGAAAATAAGAAAAAAAATTTAAAGTACAGTTTAATAGATAATTGTGAAAATCATATTGGTATGTGGTCTACATATAGAACTTTTTCGGCCCATAAAAATTTAAAAGATTACGCAGATAAGCAAGGAATTAGTATAAGAAATTATTCTCAAGGAGGTATTTTAGATGTTTATCCTTCTGAGGAATTAAAATGATTAATTGTAATAAATTTTTTTTAAACCAGTAATATCTTTAATCATTACTTTCAAACTTCTAAATTTTTTAATTAACTTCATTTTTTTTAATTTATGATTATTAGCTACTGAGAAAAAAATTTCATTATCTGAAATTTTTTTATATTTTTTAATAATCTTAGATTTTGAAATCATTTCAAATATTTTAACAAAAGATATAATATTAACTGATATTCCTCGGCCAACATTAATTAAAATTGATTTTTTTTCTGATAGCAAAAGAAATATTCGATAGCATATATGTATTACATCTAAAACGTGAATATAATCTCTTACAGGTGTTTTTTTTTTATTTTTACAAAAAATAAAAAACTTTTTTTTATTAATTAAACTATTAAATAAATTGTTTTTTAAAGAATTATAATTATTATTTGGGGTTATTTTATATTTTTTATCAGCTCCTATTACATTGAAAAATCTTAAATTAGCAAATTTTATATTTAATTTTTTACAATATTTTTCTATTAGTAGTTCACCCTCTTTTTTTGAAACGCCATAAGTATTTATTGGTTTAAGTTGTGTATTCTCCTTAACAGTATTTCTTTTATTACCATAAACTGCAGCTGAAGAAGAAAATATAAATTTTTCAACATTTGTTTTATTTAGTGCCTTTAATAATTTTTTAGTTTGGAGAATATTAGTATTAATAAGTTTTTTTTTATCTGTTTTATTTCTGGGAGGAGTAATTATAGCTGCAAAGTGAAATATTGTATTAATATTATTTTTTCTAAGAAATGAATTTATTTTTTTAATATTATTTAGATTAGATTTTAAAAATTTAATCTTTTTATTTAAATTTGATTTATTTCCTGTATTTAAACTGTCTATGACATAAATTTTAAATTTTTTTTGATATAAAAAATTTGATAAAATTGAACCAATAAAACCTGCTCCTCCAGTAACTAAAATATTTTCGTTCATAACATTGCCATTTTATATAAAAATTTGATTCTAATTTTTACTATAGTTTTTATAAAAAAAAATATAATAAATCATATATGAGAGATAAATTAAAAAGATTTATTGAAACAATAATTTTCCTTTACAAAATAAAGACAAAAAATTTATTTATTTATTTGTATTTATATTTCAAGTTTAAAAGATTTATTCTTAACAGATTAAATAAAAAATATTTTTTAGAGAAGAAAAAAATTATTTCAAATTTTTATAAAAAAAAACAATTTAATTATGGAAATTTTTTCTTCGATAATGCAGTCAATCTTCATGATATTATTATAGATTATAAATTAAGTGAAAATCAAAAATATCTAGAAATTGGAAGTTTTGAAGGAAGCAGTCTCGTTTACTTTTCACAAATGCTTAAAAATAGCTCATTTACATGTGTTGATATTTGGAAAGGAGAGGAAGAATTAAGTAATTTTGATTTTGAAATTATTGAGAAAAATTTTCATTACAATTCTTCAGATATAAGCAAAGATAAAATTGTTATAAATAAGAATAATTCTAGAAATTTTTTTATTGATAATAATAATAAATTTTCAATTATCTACATTGATGGAAATCATTCATATAAAGAAGTTTTAAATGATTTGAACGAGTCTTTTAACATTTTATTAAATGGTGGAATTTTAATTTTAGATGATTATACATGGAACTGGTATTTAGATCCAAAAAATAATCCTGGTTATGCTATCAATGTATTTTTAAATAAAAATTATAAAAAATTAAAAATTTTAAGTATGACAGAACAAGTTGTAATAAAAAAAATAAATGAGCATTAGTAACTTTTTAATTAACTTTATTAATAAGAGAAGAAATAAAATCAAAAAAAATTATCCAGGATCTTTAGGAGATTTTTTCAAAGATGGAGGAAATAGTTTAATCTATAAAAAATTAGATCTTAATTCCCAGTCTGTAGTTATTGATGGAGGAGGATATGAAGGAGAATTTATTGATAATGTTTTAATTAATTTTGGATCTGAGGTGGAGTCGTATGAACCATTAGAAAGAGAATTTAAGAATCTAAATAAAAAATATATTAATAATGATAAAGTTAAAATATATAATTACGCAATATTTTCAAAAAGTGCAGATTTATATTTAAATCAAGAAGGAATTAGCTCCTATATAGTAAAAGACAAACATGGAAAGGATACTATAAAAATCAATGCAATAGATATTGTTGAAATTATAAATAAAAAAAAAAAAATTGATTTGTTAAAGTTAAATGTTGAGGGAGCTGAATACGATATATTAAATAGAATTATTGAGTCTAATAATTTAAGTAATATAAAAAGCTTTTTAATTCAGTATCATAAATCCATAAAAAATAGTGTTGAACTAAGAACTGAAATTAGATCTGAATTTAAAAAAAACAATTTTATTGAGGTGTTTAATTACGATTTTGTTTGGGAGTATTGGAAAAAATAACTTATGAAAGACTTACAGGTTGTAATTTTAGCAGGTGGTTTAGGGACACGATTAATGGAGAAAACAAAAAGAATTCCTAAGCCCTTAGTAAGTATTGGAAATAAACCAATAATACATCATATAATAAAGCATTATCATTATTATGGTTTGAAGAATTTTATTATATGTTTAGGTTATAAGGGGGATTTAATAGCAAAATATTTTAGAAAAAATATTTTTAAAGATATAAACATTAAATTTGTTAAAACTGGAATTAATTCACTTACAGCAAAAAGGATTTTAAAAGTAAGAAAGTTCATTAAAAATGATTTTTTTTTGACTTATGGCGATGGTCTCTCTGATATAAATATTAATGAAACATATAAGTTTTTTAAAAAAAAAAATAAAATAGGAGTAGTTACTGCAGTAAATCCTGATGAGAGGTATGGTATTTTAAAAATAGATAGAAATTACATTGTAAATGACTTCTCAGAAAAGCCAAAAAATTCTACTCATTGGATTAATGGTGGTTTTTTTGTTTTTAACAAAAAATTATTTAATTATTTAAATAAAAATAAAAACGAAATGTTGGAAAGAGAGACTTTAAAAAAATTAACCAAACATAAACAGCTTGCTGCTTATCATCATAAAGGCTTTTGGAAGCCAATGGATACTCTTAGGGATAAAATTGAGTTAGATAAAATATGGAAAAGTAAAAAAGCTAAATGGAAATTTTAAATTTTATCGTAGAGGTTAATATATTTTTTTGATATTTCATCAATATCATAATTTTTAATTTTTTTTTTACTCTCTTTGATTAGATTCTTATTGTTTTTATTTTTGTAAAAAAACTCAATACCTTTTAATATTGCTTTTGCATTTTGTTGGGATACTAAATAACCATCAATTTTATGCGTAATTATGTCCTTTGCCGCATAAGAATTAAAGGCAATTACCGGTGTTCCACAAAAAATAGACTCAAGTATAACTTTTCCAAAAGTTTCTATTGAGGATGGAAACACAAAATAATCTGCAGTGTTATAAATATTTCTAAGCTTGTCTTCATTTGATATATAGCCTAAGTCGATATATTCTATATTTTTTTTAATTTTGTATTTAATTTCATTATCAATAAAGCCAAAGCTCATAAACAAAAATTTTGAATTATTAATAATTTTTGATAACTCTAAAATATACTTTAATCCTTTCCATTCTTGATTAAGGTTTTGAGCTCCAAATAAAATAATTTTTTTTTTATTTTTTGATTTTAATTTAAATCCTGATTTATTTTTTTTATTTATATAAAATTTATTTTTATTAATTCCATTAGGAATATAAAAAATTTTTTTTGGATTAAAAAGCTTAAGTTTTTTTATCTCATTCCTCATTTCTATATTTGGAACAACTAAATTAATATTATTTTTATTTTTTCTTATATTTTCTCTCTTTTTTTTTAAGTTGAAATAACTAAAATCTTTTTCAAATCCAATATTCTTTAAATGAGGACATTTACCACAATTAAGTTCATATTTTTTACAATTTACTGGATAATTACAGCCTCCAGTAATAAACCAGTAATCCCTCATAGTAATTACAATTTTTGATTTAATGTTTGAAATTTTATTTAAATCTAACAATCTTGGTATCCAATGAAAGTGAACAATATCTGGATCTAGGTTTTTTATTATATCAAGAGAATTAGTTTTAATAATATTATTAAAAAAAGCGAAATGTTTATTTATTTTTATAATTCTTAATACAAAATTTTCTATTTTAGAAAGAAAGTAAAATCTTACTTTAAATAAAAGAGGTTGATTAAAAAATTTTATTTTATTACTAAACTCTCTATCTTTTAATATATATACTGTTGATTTTATTTCTTTAGTTTTGAGAGTTTCGCTTAAGTTTATTACGCTTGAAGTTGCCCCATCCTTTAAGAATGTTCCACTTAGATGTAGTATAAATTTTTTCATTAATTTTGATTTATATTAATCTTATGAATCGGATACTCTTCATTTGTTACATAGTTTTTATTTATTAAAGATATTTTATTATTTTTAATTTCTTTATTATTAAATGAGACTATATATTGAAAATTCTGGTCTTCCCTTATTTGTTGTTTTTGTCCTGATATTTTATGGAAATCAATTGATTTTAAATTTTGATCAACTAACTTTATATAGCTATTATCATAAGTCCTAAATATTTGATAAATAGACTGGTACGGTCCAACTAATCTAATAAGTTCCTCATCATTATTCATTACAATTAAAATATTTTCACCGTTTTTAATATACTTCTCTATTTTTTTTACCTTATTGATTTCTGGAATAGTGAATCTTTTAAAATTTTCTCTATCTGAAAAGGTATTTAACCATGATTCTGTAACGCTATGCTTTACTAATGGCTGCGGTACATGGCCAAATAGATTAAAACATATTAATAAAATTACATAAACTTTAATTAATTTCTTATATTTCAACAAAAATTTACTATCTAATATAGCAAATATCAAACATCCCATTGCATAGTATGCTGACAAATACCTTGCGTTCCAAGGAAACCAAGAAATTGTGAGGCAAAAAGCTAAAATAAAAAATAATGAAGCAAAAATCAGATAAGATTGATAAGTATTTTTAATATTAAAGATTGCGACTAATGGAGAAAGAAAAAAAATTAATCCAAATATGCCAAAAAAAACAAAATCACTGTGAGGCCTTAAAAGGTACTTATAGTCAAAAAAAACGCTGTCTTTTATGAAATTTGAGATTCCCAATGTATTACTTGAGAATAAAAAAAATTGAAAAGTTTTATTTGTACTATCAAAAATATCAGTAATATTTGAAAGGCCAATCCTGTGAACTGGAAATGATATATCAATAGATAAAATTAAATATCTTATAATATTTGATAACATTCCTTTTAAACCATCTTCATGCAGAAAGATATTACCAACTTCAGTATTAGCTGATCCAGTTAAAGAACCTGTAAACTTTAAATTTAAATAAGCTACATCAATTGGAAGAATAAAAATTATTAAAGGCGTAAGGTACAATAAGTTCTTTAAAGAAAATATTATTAGGCTTTTTTTATAAAAAGTTATAATTGATAAAAAAATTATAGGTGTAATTAGAAAAATTGACGTCCATTTAATTCCAGATAAAAAACACACACTCAAAATTAAAAATATTACGTAATCTTTTTTATTTTGTAAAATTTGAAATAAAAAATAAAGAGAAATTAAAAAATAAATTGTAACTTGAATGTCATTTTTTGTATTAAATTGGCTTAAAAAAATATTACTACACGAGAGAAATATGAGTAATATTAAAGGTATTTTTTTTAATTCAACCTTTAAGATAATTAATATTTTATAAAAAACTAATCCCAAAATTATAAATCCAAAAAAGTTCGGTACATTCATAAAAAAATCAGAGTTGAAAAAAGCATAAGTAAGAAATTGTAGATCTGAATTTAATGGCATAATTAATAAATTTTGTGACCAAATATTCCAGAATGGATAAAGATTATTTTCCTGAATAAATAAATAATTTCTTGTAATATTATAAACAAAGCTATCTAGGTTAACTGGAGGCATCATGATTGATTGTAATAAAGCATATAAAAATACAAAAATTAAAAATAAAAATAAGTAATTATTTTTATTTGTAGAAACTAAATATGTTAAGTTTTTAAATTTTTTTTTTATTACAGATCTTTTTAAAAAGATAATAGATAGATATATAATTATAATTACAAATATAAAATATTTATAAAAGTAAATAATATGAAAATATAAAAAAAATTTATTAAATAAAATAATTGAGATACTTCCAAATAAATAACCCAAGATTAAACTATTAATATTTTCATACTTTTTTTGAAAGATTAAAAAGAAAATACAATAACTCGATAATAGATATAAAGGAGGTATTAAAATGTTAAAAATAAACATTAATTTATTTGATACATAAATATTTATATTTTATAAAGAAATATCTAACTATAACTCGAAATTAATTTGTTGTTAAAAAATAAAAATATTACTTTAAGAATTGTTGGTGGCTTAGGAAACCAATTATTTATTTTTGCCTTTTTGTTGTATTTAGAAAAGAATTTGAAAACTCGAATCTGTATAGATTTTAAATCTGGATATCAAAACATTTTAGGTTCAAATAAATATGATCAAATTTTTTTATTACATAAATTAAAATATAATTTTTACTATCAAAAAGATAAATTTTGTTATCTCGGTTATATTGGAAAATTAAGAAGGTTTTTATTAAGAAGGAGTAAATTATTTTCAATATTTACAGATACATCTTATATCACAGAGGATAAAAAGGGTAATATTTTAAAAAAAATAAGAAAAAATAAATTCAAAAATATTTATATAGATGGTTATTTTCAAGATTTAAAATATATCAATGAAAACAAAAAAAAAATTAATAACTTAATCAAAAAATCTATAAGTTCTAATAATAATTATGATAAAATTAATAAAAATAAAACGTTGTGTATTTTATACTCTAACTACATGCACCAGATAAACAAATCAGATAGAAATATCGAATACAAATTGAAAAAAATATCAAGAAATTTTAATTTATTTTATATTTTTTCATATAACTATTCTAATAATTTAAATAAAATTTTTAAAAAAAAAAAAGTAAAGAATATAAAGCCAAATAAAAAAAAGGATTCATTTAAAAATTTAATTTTAATTTCAAAATTTAAATATTTTATTTCTGATAACTCTACGTATCATTGGTGGGGCATATGGCTTTCAAATTTTAAAAAAAAAACTGTTTATAATTTAAGTAAAATAAATAAAAGTATATTATATAATAATTATGTTAATTAAAAAAAAATTAAGTTTTTATAAAAATAAAAAAGTTTTCGTCACTGGTGCAACAGGTTTTAAAGGCTCCTGGCTTTGTCTGTGGTTAGTACTTCTGGGCGCTAAAGTTTACGGAACAGCAATGAAAAAAAATAGTCAAAAATTATTTTATCAATTACAATTACAGAAAAAAGTAAATTTATCTTATTTAGACATTAGAAAAGATTATTCTAAAATTGAAAAAAAATTAAAAAAGATACAGCCGCAAATAATATTTCATTTAGCAGCACAACCATTAGTTAGAACTTCATATGAGGAGCCACTCAATACCTTTAGCACAAATATTATGGGAACAGCAAATATTTTAGATATTGCTTTTAAAGTAAAATCAATTAGATCATTAGTTTGTATTACTAGTGATAAAGTATATAAAAATCTAAATTGGGTTTGGGGTTATAAAGAGACAGATATTTTGGGTGGAGACGATCCCTATAGCGCATCTAAAGCTTCTGCAGAGATAATAATTAAAAGTTATAGAGAGTCTTTTGGTAAAAAAAGAAAAAATTTAGGTATTGCTAGTGCTAGAGCTGGAAATGTAATTGGAGGTGGTGATATGTCTAAAGATAGATTAATTCCAGATACAATTAAAAATTTACTTAAAAACAAAACTGTTATTATAAGAAATCCGAATGCGAATAGACCTTGGCAACATGTGTTAGAGCCACTTTATGGTTATTTGATTTTAGCAAAAAATCTTTATTTAAATAGAAAGAAATATTCAGAAGCTTTTAACTTTGGGCCGTCAACTAGTTCAATATTAAATGTAAAAGAAATTGTAAAAAATATAATCAAAATTTGGGGTTATGGAAAAGTAAAAATAATTAAAAAAAATAATTATCCAAAAGAACAGCAGTTATTACAATTAAATAGTGAAAAAACTATGAGCAAGATGCACTGGAAGCCTTTTTTCACAACATTTGAGACTATATCTGAAACCACCCATTGGTACAAAAAAGTATTTAAAGATAATGAAAAACCTTTAAAAATAACAACAGAGCAAATTGAAAAATATCAAAATAATAAGTATTAATAATGGACTGTAAAGTTCATAAGTATAATATTGTTAAGACATCACAAGGTAATATTTTTAAATTACTTAAATTAAGTAAGAGAAATTCATCAAATAAAGAACTATATATCAGTGAAGTAAAGCGAAATAATAAAAAAGGCTGGAATTTACATACAAAACACACATGTCTAATTTTTTTAATTGAAGGAGCGGTAAAATTTAAAGTTTATAAGAATAAGAAAAACAGCAAGATAAAGTTTTTTAATCTAAGTTTAAAAAGAAATAATATTTTGGAAATACCTCCTCAACATTGGTTTTCATTTGAAACAACAAAATACAAATCATCTAAAATTTTAAATTTACTGTCTGGATTTCATAGTAGAACTGAAACAAAAAAAAAACCTATAAAATATTTTAAAAATCCATTAAAATAATAATTTTTTATTAAAGCTAATATTATAATAGTAGCTAATAAGAATAAGAGTGAAGAAAATACTTAAAACTAAACCCAGAAAACCATTATAAAAAACTGCCATAAGAAGAGCAATTAAGTTTGAAAAACTATAAATAATAAATTTTTTTAAAACAAAAAAATGAGATTTTTTTTTCTTAATAATTGGTTGTAAGAAAAAATAACAAAAATCTCGCTCTAGAATGTTTTTATTTTGCGTAATCTTTTTTAATAGACTTAATGAAACATCTAAAATTGGGTACATACATAAGATTAAACTTTCATAGACTAGATTTTCCTGTTTTAAGTAAAAACTTATTATAAGAGTAAATAAAAAACCAAAAAAAAAGCTGCCCACATTACCCATAAAAATTTTCGATCTTAAATTAAAATATGTAAAAGCAATTAGTGGTGGAATAGAATAATACAACAATTTAAAAAATATTAAATCAGAAGAAAATTTGTAAGTTTCAATAAAATAAACGCCTAAAGTAAAAAATATACAATAGGTTGCCAGGAAACCATTTGAACCATCTATGAAATTAATTGAATTGATATAAACAAATATAAAAATCAAAGATAAAACAAATAAAATTTTCTCGTCTAAGAATAATATATTAGTGTAAGTTAAGTTTATTGAAATTGAAATTAAAATAATACTTATTAATTTAATTGTGGTTTCTACAGAGACAAAATCTTCAATTAATCCAAAACAAATAAATAAAATAAATATTATTAATATAGAGTATCCAAAATCATTTATTTCAATTTTATTAAAGTAAACATGCATAATTAAAAATAAAAAAGAATAAAAGATGAATATAATTCCAAAAGAAGTTGGTATTTTATTTTTTTTTTTAATTTTATTAAAATGTTCTAGTGGATGAGAATATATTTTCCATATTTTAAATTTAAGAATAAAAAAAATAGACAAAAAAGTCGAAAAAAAAGATATCAAATGTAAAAATTTTTCACTCATTATTTTTTTTGTTTAATTTTGAATAGATAACTAAAAAAAAACAACCAATAACAGAAAAAAATTCTATCTGTGAGAAAAGGTGTTTCTATGCCCATAATATATTGAAATGATAAAAAAACTACTAAATATGGTAGAAAAATCTTTTTTTTTCTTAGAAATTTAAAATGCAAAAAAAGATAGTATAAAAATAAAATATTCAAAAATAAAAAAATTGTAAATGCAAATGTATTTCCTAGATAATAAAAATTTAAATAAGAATTGTGAAAGAATTTTTGATTTATAAAATAACCCTTTGGATTTAGTTTCTCAAAAATTTCTATAAATTTTTCTTTATTATTGGTTAAAACAAGTGCAAAAAATCCTATATAATTGTCTTTTACTCTAGACTCAAAAATAAAATATTTATTATCTTTATTTTTTAAATCATCCAAATCTTTTGAAAATCTTTTTGTGGTAATATTAAAACTTTCATTATTAATCATATCATTTATTTCAAGTCTTTCTTGAATATTAAGAAGCTTAATCTCTGATTGATTGAATAAATTAAGGTATTTTTTTGTTGTATAATCATTATGAAAAAAATTAATGTTAAAAGAAAATATTAGGATGTAAGAAAATAAAAATAAAAAGTTTGAAAGGTTATAATTTTTATAAAAAAGAAAGAACATTGAAGCAAAGTAAAAAAAGATGAAGCTCCTAGATCCAAACGAGGAACCAAATATTAAAATTATTATAAAAATTGAATTATAAACATGTTTTTTAAATTTACTTTTTTCAGTGATATGTAAAAAAGTTAGACTTATTAAAATTAAATATAATTTAAAATAAAAAAAGCTAATCCCAACTCGATTTTTATATAATACTTTATAATATTCAATTTCATTCATGTTATTAATATAGTTTTTATCGAATAAAACATTAAAAGTTATTAAACCATTTCTTAAAATTGGATATTCTAAGTGTATATTAATAAAAATATCAGTAATTAAACTAGCTGAGATACTAAAAAAAATAAAAAAAATATATTTTCTTAAAATTTTTTCATTATTTATATTAGATTGAACACATAGCCAAAAAAAAATAAAATAAAAAAAAGACCATCCAATTTTTTTTAAAAAAGAAAAGTTATGATAATCATGAAAAAAAATTAAATTAGAAATAAATATTAAAAAGCAAATTAACAATAACCTATAATCAAGCAATTTTATTTTTTTAAATTTTGAAAAAAAAAAATATAAAAAATAAACTAAACCAACAAATATATATTTTTTAATACCAAAAAAGGTTGTAATCAATACAGCTGTCATTATTAAAAAATTTTTACTTGTCTTAATTTGGAAATTATTTTTATAATATATATTAATATTGAATAAAAATTATAGTGTTTAAATAATATTATAAAATCTTCATAAATTTTGTTGCCAAAGTAGTTCATATTTGACGAAAGTCCTCCATTTCTCATAATTATGAAATACTTGTTAAAAAATAAATATTTATACTTCTTGTTAGAAAAAAGTTTTATTAAAAAATCTAAGTCACCAGAAATATTAAATTTAGTATTGTAAAAACCTAAACTTTTAAATATTTTTTTTTTAATAAAAAAGGATGTATGTGCTGGCATATTAAATAAAAATTTAGTATTTATTTTTTTTGATCCATTCCAGAGTCTTATTATTTTTTTTTTATTATTTTTTTTTGATATCTTTATATTACCATAGAGAAAATCTATAGTATTTGTATTAAATTTTTTGGATACATTTTGTAAAAGATTTTTATCAACAATAAGATCATCTGAATGGAGAAGAAAAATTATATCACCTTTGCTTTTTTTAATTCCATAATTTATAGCTTTATAGACACCATTTGATCTTAAGAAAAACACCCTTTTTTTTTTATAATTAATATTTTTTAAAAATTGATTAGTTCCATCAGTCGAATTTGAGCAAATGAATAAGTGTTCAAAATTTCTATAATTTTGATTTTGAACAGACTTAATATTTTCTTTTAGATATGGTAAACTATTTTTACAACATGTTATAATTGAAATTTTCATATTTTATAATATACGAATTAACAAATAATGATAAAGATTTTATTTTCTCTGAAATATTTTTTAGATAAAAACTTAAAAAATAAACTATTAAGCTTATTTATTTTATATTTAATTTTTCCTGTAGTTGAATTTTTTAATTTATCTTTTTTTCTAACTTTTTTAGTTTCATTGTTTAACCCTGAAAAAACCAATTGGTTAACAAATATTATATTAAATTATTATAATAATTTAGAGAATTTAAATATTGTTATTTTTTCTTTTTTAATAATTTTCTTTTTTATTTCTAATTTATTAATGGTCTATGTTAACTATAAAAATTATTATATTGGTGAGGAGGTGGCTGCAAATTTAGGTAGTAGACTTTTTAGTAGAGTTATATCTGGAAAATTTATTAACTATATTAAATTTCATCCTTCAGAAATTATTAAAAAAATAAATATAGAAATACCCATATTGAGTGCTGGTATATTTCAATCAATTTTACAAATTATATCAAAATCCCTAATTTTTTTAATATTTTTAATATTTATTTTTTATAATTTTGAAAAAAATTCGGTTTTTTATATTAGTATCTTTGTTGGTATTTATGTTTTAATTTTCTTCTTTTTTAAAAAATTGTTATTTAATTTTGGAAAAAAAGTTTCAAGATTAAATTCTGAAATAAATAAAAACCTTTATGATTCATTAAATAATTTTCAAATTTTACAATTAAATAAAAAAGAAAAATTTTTTTTTAATCAAATAAGTTCACATCTATATTCTCAAGCCAAATATAAGTCTCTTGGTTATTTAATTGGTCAGTTTCCTAAAAGTTTTATTGAATTTTTAGCATTTTCATCTTTAGCAATATTCTTTTTATACTTTGGAAATATCAGTGGAAAAAGTTTTGTATCACAAATACCACAATTAGGCTTGATAGCTTTTATTGGTTATAGGATGCTTCCCATAACTCAACAAATATATTCAAGCTTTACATTAATCAAAAACTCACTTTATATACTAAATAAAATTAAATCTGACTTCATTTTATATAAAAAAGAAGATTTTAATAAAGATGTAAGAATTAAAAATTTTAAAAATATAAATGAAATTAAATTAAAAAATATAAATTTTAGATATTTTGATGGACCAAAAATTATTAATGCTTTTAATTATAATTTTAAAAAAAATAATATTTATTTATTTTTCTCCAAAAGTGGCAAAGGAAAAACAACTTTAATGAATATTTTATCTGGTTTTTTGTTACCAGAAAATAATGGAAAGTTATTTATTAATAATAATCAGGTAAATTTTAAAAATTTAGAAAATCTCAAAAATTATACAACCTATATGCCACAATTTACGCATTTATTTGATAGGAGTTTATATGAAAACATAACATTAGATTTAGAAAATAATTTTAAGAGAGAAAATAATAAAAAATATTTTAGTTTATTAAAAAAATTAGGATTAAATATTGAGTTAAAGAGATTGATTAAAAACTCAAATAAAAAATTAGGCCATAAAGGATCAACATTAAGTGGTGGTCAAATCCAAAGAATTGCTCTAGCAAGAGCTTTTTTTGATCTTAAAGATGTAGTTATTTTAGATGAGCCAACTAATAATTTAGATGAAAAAAATAAATTTAAAATTTTAAATTTGATCAAAGATAACAAAAGAAACAAAATTGTAATAATTTTATCTCATGATGAAGATTTAAAAAGAATTGCTAGCAAAATTATACAGATCTAAAACTGAAGATAAATAAATTTATTTTCAAATCCAAATCTACTTAATAGATAAAAAAGAGTTGTTACAGCAAAAAATACTATTGTAAGTGAGTTTAAGTAATTTACTTTAATCTCATTTCTCAGGCTTAAAGTATTTTTTAATGTAATACCTACTAAAGATATAACCATTATAAAAATATATGAATAACTAAGATTAGACCATAAATCCGAAATATGTATCAATTCATAATTTTTAAAATAAAACATTTTTTTTAATATGTGAATTGCTTGTTGGTGGTTCTCGGATCTGAAAAATACAAAAGTAATATTCACAAAATTAATTGTAATTATCCAAGATAGAATTTTGTTAATTTTTATATTGTATGATCTAAATATATGATTAACGCCTAAACCAATTCCATGTAAAGCACCAAAAATTATATAAGTATAATTAGGACCATGCCACAAACCAATTACAGTCATTATAAATAAAATTACAAAAAAATTTTTATATAAATTAAAGTTTTTTATATTTTTAAGAATTGGAATGTACATATAATGATTGATAAAATTAGATAGACTAATGTGCCAACGTTGCCAAAAATCAATAATAGATGTCGATCTCAAGGGACTATTAAAATTATTTGGAATATTAAAATTAAGAAGTAGAGCAGATCCTATTGCAATATCGCTATAGGAGCTAAAATCATAATAAAATTGTAAACTAAAACTTATAGAAGTTATCCAAGTTGAATAAAAATTTAAACTTTCGTAATTGTAAAAGTTGTTGTCAACAAATGTTGAAAGATGGTCAACTAGAATAACTTTTTTAAATAATCCAATGAAAATTATAAATAAACCAACATATAAGTTATTTAATTTTATTTTTTTTAATTCAAGGTCATCAAATTGATCTTTAATATTATAAAAAAGTATTATTGGACCAGCTACTAATTGAGGAAAAAAAGTTACATAAAATGAATAATTTACAAAATTTGAAATATTTTTTTTTTCTTCATAGCAATTAACTAGATATGTAATTTGTTGTAACGTAAAAAAACTTAAAGCAATTGGAAAGATTAAATTAATAAAATTAATTTTATTATCAACAAATAAATTAAGATTTTTTATTACAAAATTCGTATATTTAAATAAACATAAAATTAAAATATTTATGATTATACCAAATACTAAAAAAAATTTAGCCCTCTCTCTGTTAAGATAATTAGCAATATTATAATTAAAAATTATAGAACCCAATATTAAAGGTAAAAACCTTATTTCATGAAATGAGTAAAAAATTAAACTACAAACTATTAGAGATAGTTTAGCAACAGTATACTTTTTTAAGTAATTTAATAAAAAGTAAACAATAATAGTTATTGGAAGAAATACATAAATATATTGAATACTATTAAAAAGCATTAATTATTTTCAAATATTTTTATAAGGCCTTTAATTGAATTGAGATTTGGATAATCTTTTGATTTTATTTTAATTTTTAATTCTCTTTCCATTTCTATTATAATTTTGACATTTGCAAAGCTATCCCAATTTTTAATTTGATTTGAATTACTATCGATATCAATTTGTTTTTGATCAACATTTAAAACTTTAGAGACAATTTTGATTATTTTATTCATTTTTCTTTAATTATTTTATGTTTTATTGATTTTATAATATCTTTTTCTAATAAAGTACTTAAATCACCCAAATCTTGATTATTTGGATTTATATATAATTTTCTTAACAATCTTCTCATAATTTTACCACTCTTTGTTTTAGGAAGTTTATCTAAAATAAATATATTTTTTGGTATGGCGTAAGTACCAAAATTATTTACTAGTAATTTATTAATATTTTCAAATATTTTATTTTTATTTAATTTTTTTCTTAAGGTACAAAACACTATTAATTCATTACCAATTATGCTTTCCTCAACAGCAATAGCACTAACCTCAGAAATTGAATGATTTTTTAATATAATTGATTCAACTTCACCAGATCCCAGTCTATGACCTCGTATATTAATTACGTCATCTGATCTTCCATGAATTATAATTTCCTTAAATTTATTTAAACTTGCTATATCAAATAGTTTAAATTTGTCTTTATACCAATATTTATTCCAAATTTTTTTTCCATTTAAACAATTGATCATGCAACCTGGCCATGGGTGTTTTAAATTTATTTCAATTTTATTTTTATTAAGAATTTTATCACTAACAATATATTTGTTTATAAACTTTCCTACATGCCCATAAGAAATATTTTTTTTTTGATTATAAACTGGAGAAGCTATTATGCCAGACGTTTCAGTTTGAAAATATGTATTTATTATCGGCTTTTTTCTCTTAAAAAAAACTTTAGAATACCATTCCCCAACATCTTCAGCCAAAGGTTCACCCATAGATCCAATAGTGTTTAATTTATTTAATTTAATTTTTTTTTACCTATTACTATTCTTAACATTCTAATAAGTGTTACAGGCAAATAGAGAATAGAAATTTTTAAATTTTTTAAAATTTTTTTTAATAATAAAAAATTCATTATTAAAGTGGGTTTTTCTAAGAGCACAGTAGTTGAACATAATGATAATGGTCCAAAAAGTGCATAAGTGTGTCCATTAATCCACCCAGCATCGGAGGCTGTTAAAACAACTGAATTTTTATTCATACCAAATTGTTTTTGACAAGTATATTTTGAATATACTAAATAACCTCCTGATGAATGAGTAATTCCCTTTGGCTCACCCGTTGAACCAGATGTGAAAAGGCTGAATAACGGCCTATTAGAAAAAAAACTTTTATATTCATATTTTTGAGGAACTGGCTTTTTTTCATAAAAATTATAGTGTGAAATTTTACTACTTTTAATATTAATTTTTTTTGATGTTATTATATTTGTTTTCTTTAGATTATTTTTTTTTAAAATATCGTTAAAATCTTCTATTTTCTTTTTATCTCCACGAGTTATTATTATATCTGGTTTTAAAATTTTAATTCTCACTTCAATTGCATCTTTTTCCAAATCTTCAAAAATAACACTGAAATGGATACCTTCTTTAGCACAAGCAAGCATGGAAACAGCCGAAACTATAGAAGCTGATGAATGAATTAAAACATTCTTAGTTTTTTTATTAGAAATAAATTTTGAAAAATCACAAGTAAGATCATTAAGTTGCTTATAAGAATACTTTTTGATTTTTTCTTCATTATTTATAGTAATAATAGCTGTTTTATTTTTTAATTTTATATGCTCATTTGTATACAGGCAATTTTTTGCCAGGCTTAGTTTCCCATCTTTATACCATAGGTGCTTATTATTTTTTTGTAAATCAATACAAATTGAGGGATCTTTATCCCATTTTGTATTTCTAGATACATTCAGCCAAAATTTTTTAAATTCTTTATTAATCATATAAATTTAAATTTTTATAATTTGATCGATCTATTATTTTAAAATTATGTTCGTTATTTTTAATATAAAAACTATTAATTATTTGATTTGCAATTTTATAGTTATAGTGAATAGGGTCTTGATAATTTTTATCGTTTGAAATCATCGAATTATTTGAATTAAAGTAAAAAATATTTTCTATGTCTGTGTTTTTAAAAATATTATTGATTAAAAAATACTCACTTTTTAAATAATAGGAATTTCTCGCCTTTCTTAAAGAATTATGAACTGGACTAATAAAAAAATTAATTTTTATATTATTATTATTACAAATAGAAACTAGTTTTTTAAAATATTCCAATTGTTTGGAATTAATATTTCGATCAACATAAATATGAAAGTTATTAATAATTTCTTCATTAAAATTATTATCTTTGTTTTTACTTAAATCTAAATAAGAAGTACCATTTTCGATGTATAAGATTTTAGTTCTATCAACCTCTTTTTTTTGTCGAGAGATTAATTGCTTAATTAAAAATAGTGGTCTCAAATCAGTAAATTGATACTTAAATTTTAAAAAATTATTTTTAGTTAATTCAGATGGAAATCTTTTTTGAAATTCCATATCATTAAAAGAAAAAAGTTTTAATTCTAAAAAAATTTCATTTGGAAATTTTTTTAAATCTTTATTTTGTATATACCATTCTATAAATAAATATATTTCAGAAATTTTTGCCCCATTGAAAGTAAGATTTAATGAATTTTTTTTTAAAGATTGTTTGTTATAAATCGGATCTATTGCTCCAGCTGCAGAAGTGCCAAATATCAAAAAATCATAATCATTATTTATATTCTTTTTTAAAATTTCAAATTTTAATATTCTATCATCTTTGTATGTTTCTTTAGATAAAATAAAATTGTCAAAAAAACTCAACCTTATTGTTTTTTTTGATAATTCTGTAAAATATAGTTTAAGTGCTATTATTAATAAAAATGCAAATAAAATTAAAAATAAATTTTTTAGATATTTTATTTTTACATCATTCATTAAAAATATTCTTGAAAGATTAAGTAATATCTAATTAATGTCTTAATTCAACAAATTTTACAATTAGATTTATGAATTTAATTAAGAAAAAAAAATATATAAATTTTAATAAACCTCAAGAAATGAAACTAAAAAGTTTCAAATTTATAAAGAAAAAATTTGGACCTTTTTATTATTATCCTCCAAATGGCTATTCATCTAATTATTGGTATAAAAAATTTAATAAATTGTTAATTAAAAAAATTAAAGAAAAAAAATATTTTCCAATTTTTAGAATGAGCGATGGAGAGTTTACTTTTTTGTTAGGAAGGTATTTCCACCAATATAAGTTTATAGATAAAATTATTTATTTTCTTTTACATTTGAAGAGATCATTATACTACAAAAGTACTTTTTACAGCTCAGGTAGAAAAGGTTATTGTGAAACATATTCTTTTTTTGATTTAAAAAAGTTGAGGATTAATTTTTTAGAAAATTTGAAGCAAATATCAAAAAAAGGTTTTATTTGTCCAAATTTTTCAACACATATTTTAACAAAGCCATACCAAGAAGATATATTAAATCTTTTATCTACAAATAATATTATTTTAAATAGAAGCAATTACTTTGGATACTATTTTGTTACTGATTTCTTTTTAGGTGAGAATATTAAAAAAATCTTTAAAAATAAGAAAATTGTAATTTTCACATCGAATATGAAAAAAAGAAATAAAAATTTAAAAAAAAATTTAAAATTTTTTGGTGCTAAGGAAATACAATTTTATTTTACAAGCTTAAACACTCCAATGTATGACAAGATTAATTTAAAAAAGATAAAAATTAATCCTGATTTTGCCCTGGTGGCAGCCGGTGTGGGTTCAAGCAATATTTTAGTACAACTCAAAAATCTAAAATGTTTGTGTGTAGATTGTGGTTTTGTAGTGGATGCCCTCAGCGATATTGATATGGCTAGAGGAAGAGT